>JGI24702J35022_10001438_pt1 | contig 14838 bp, 15 predicted proteins | sample TergutTh196P4_FD_35022 | JGI IMG/M metagenome (IMG submission 35022)
TGTNTTTTCAGTGTCGTCATTGCGGCCCCCGAGCCGCAATCTCGTCGTGAACCATAGATTGCGGGTCAAGCCCGCAATGACAAAAGCGGGGTTTTTAGAGAGACCCAAAGGGGAAAAGCAATGAAAGGTTTAGCAATAGGTTTGCTGGTTTTATTTTTAGCGGGCGTTTTCGGAGCGATATCAATTTATAATTCGCTTATAAAATTGAATGAAAATGTTGCGGGAAAATGGAGCCAAATCGACAACCAACTGCAAAGAAGAAGCGATCTTATACCGAATCTTGTGAATACGGTAAAAGGTTATGCCGCGCACGAGCAAACGGCAATAGACACCGTGACTGAAGCCAGAACAAAGCTTGCAGGCGCAGCCGGACCGGAAGCAAAAAGCGCGGCTTACAATGAATTGTCCGGCGCGATAAGCCGTCTTCTCGTAGTCGTTGAAAACTATCCGGATTTAAAAGCCGATAAAGCTTTTACGGGGCTTATGGATGAATTGTCGGGAACTGAAAACCGTATTGCCGCAGCCCGCAGAGATTATAATGATTCGGTGCAGATGTTTAATACGAAGATACGCACGTTTCCTTCGAGAATTTTTGCCGATATGCTTGCTTTTACGGCAAAAGAATATTTTAAGGCTGAAGAAAGCGCCGCGGCGCTGCCGCAGGTGAGTTTTTAACGGCAAAGGAGATTATGCGGCTGAAGATATAATACCGCAATAATGAATTTTTTTAATTTCATAAAAAATCATAAAACGATATTTTCGCTTTGTTTTTTTATAATGCTGGCCGTTATTGTGTACGGCAAAAGCGTTAAGTATGATTTTGTGCATTTTGACGACGATGTTCTTATATTGAATAATTACGAATATATTTCGGATTATAAAAATATTCCGAAATTTTTTTTAAATTCCGTTTTTTGTTCAAATGCCGATGACGATAATTTTTACAGGCCCGTATTGACTCTTTCTTTTTTAATAAACGCAATGATATCCGGCAAAGAGCCGTATATCTATCACGCGACAAATGTTTTTCTTCACATCGTCAGCATAGTTTTGATCTACATTTTTTTCAGGAAATTAAGCTTCGACGGAATTTGTTTATTTTTATTTATGTCATTGTTTGCCGTACATCCGGCGTTTACGCACGCGGTCGCATGGATCCCGGGGAGAAATGACGTCCTTCTTGCAATTTTCATAATATCATCGCTGATTATTTTATTCGATTATTTTAAAAATACGCAAAAACAAAATTTGAGATTAGCCGTATTTTACATTATGTTTGCCGCGGCTTTATTTACAAAAGAAAATGCGGCTGTAATGATTATTGCGGTTCCTGTTTTTATGTTTTTATTTTGCGCAAATGTTTCAAAAAAAGATTATATAACCGTAATTTGCGTGATGTTTTTCCTGTCAGCCGCATATGCTGTTCTTAGAAAAGCGGCGCTTGGAAATCCGCCGGTAAAAGAACTGGACTTTATTTATGTGCTGCAATCTATCCTTGTTTATTTCGAATGCCTGGTTATTCCTTACAGAATATATTTATTTCCGGATAAAGCCGATGTCAATATCATAACGGCAATATCTTTTATTATTATTTTGATTCCTTTTGCCGCGTCATTCTTTTTTGGAATAGGCAGAAAAAAAGTTCTTTTGTTCGGAGCTTTTTGGTTTTTGGCTTTTTTGCTGCCGGTTTTCATGGGAGCAAGTTATATTCTTACGCACAGAATATATTTTGTTTCCCTTGGCGGAGGATTTATATTCCTTGAATTTTTTACTTCGCTGGCCGTAAAGATGCGATTTTTAAAAAAGTATATTGTTTTTCTTAACTTGGCTTTAGTCGTTATTTTTGCTTTTTCCGCGTATATTCATGTTAACAGTTTTAAAAATCAGGAAGTTTTTTTGATGAACGCAGACATTGAACATCCGGGATCCGAAGCGCTGATACTTATGCACGCAAGATATTATGCGGAACAAGGCCGGCTTGACAAGGCAAAAAAAGAATTGTCGAAAATTATAAGCAAAGACGGATCATATAGCGAAACATATTTGGAAATATTAGGTTATGTGTATGCCCTTGAAGGCGAATATGATAAAGCGGCGGCGGTATTTGAGCATTTGCATAAACAGGTTCCGCTAAATGCCGCTGCGGTTTTGCATTTAAGCGAAATATATTTTTTAAAAGAAGAGTACCAAAAAGCTTTATATTATGCGGGTATGCTGGTATCAATGTCAAAAGGAAATAAAACATATATAAAGCAATATGATAAAATTAAGTCGTCTGCCGAAAAATATGAAAATACCGATTTGAAATAATGTGAAAATTTTTAATTTTGCCGGAACGCATAAAACAAAATGTAAGTTAAACAAAAATTTGCAGGGATGATTTCAAAATGAAAAATGAAAAATTAAAAACGTTTGTGTTTAGGATATGCCGGAACGCGCTATTATGTTTTCGCTTTGCGAAAACATATAAATCCTTGATCCTTAATTTTTCATTTTTAATTTTTTGTTATATGCCGCTTTCTGCGGAAATAAATATTCCGTCTAAACCGTATAACAGTATTTACGTTCAGGATTATGCCGGCGTATTAAGCGCCGATATATCGGACAAAATCAATACGGACAGCGAATGGCTCGAAAAAAATTCCAAAGCGCAGATAGCTGTCGTTACCGTGAACTCTTTAGACGGCGCGCTTATAGAAGATTTTTCTTTGGAAATTTTGAGAGAGTGGGGGATCGGGGACAGGGAGCTTAATAACGGCGTTCTTATTTTGGTCGCCGTCGGAGACAGAGAGTCCAGAATAGAAGTAGGATACGGTTTGGAAGGCGCTTTGACAGACGCAAAAACAGGAAGAATTCAGGATGAGTATATGCTGCCGTATTTCAGGGAAGGAAAATACGGCGAAGGCATAATTAACGGATATATAGCCGTTTTATCCGAAGTTTTAAAAGAATATAACCTTCAGTATGAAAATTCAGGCGAGCCGGTTAAACCCGGGTCAGATGAAGAAATTCCTTTGGGCATTAAAATATTTTTTCTGCTGTTTTTTATAATGTTTATAATTGTCGCAGTAAAAGGAAATAAAAACGGGCGCGGCGGCGGAAGAGGCAGAGGCGGCGGGACTTACAGAAGCGGCGGCGGTTTCAGAAGCGGATCTTCTTCGGGCGGCGGCAGAAGCAGTTTCGGCGGAGGCAGCGGCGGAGGCGGAGGATCAAGCAGAAAATGGTGAGCGGATGTATGCATAAACCAGCTATGGCTGTTAGCCGTTGGTATTGCAGCTATTTTTGTTACGGTTATTGTTATCCATGCTTCGCAGGCGTCTCTCAGCTTAGAATTGCATTAAAATATTGAATTTAGTACAATAATAAACCTGTAACTTTGCTCTATGCTTTGACATGGGGCTAAACCTTTAAAAAATTTCTTAAAGGAAATCCAGAAAGGAGGTGTAAAACGTATGAATTATGAAAGCACATTTATTTGTTCCCCCGAGCTGCCTGCGGAAAAAGTAGAAGAACTTACCGGAAAAGTATCAAAAATCATTGAAACTGCTAAAGGAAGCGTTAAGACAGTTCAGCAGCTTGGCAAGAAAAGACTTGCTTATCCTATTAACAAGTTCCGTGAAGGAAGCTATGTTTATATGGAATTGAACGGCAGCGGCGAAATGGTTTCGGCTATTGAAAACTTTTTCAAACTTAACGACGGAGTTATAAGATTCCTTACGGTTAAAGTTGAAAAGAAAAAAGTTGTCGCAAAACCCGCTCCGAAAGCAGCTGAAGCCACGGCGGCGCCGGAGGAGGTAAAGAAAGATGAACCAACAACAGAGCAGCCTGCGCTTGCCTGAGCAAAACAGCGTAATACTTGTCGGCAGACTTACAAGAGATCCTGAGCTTCGCCGTACTTCTACGGGGAAAGCTGTGTGTTCTTTTGATATAGCCATAGGCAGAAGGTTTAAAGATCAGGCCACCGGCGAATGGAAAGACGCGGATCCTACTTTTGTACCGGTAATTGTCTGGGGAGATCAGGCCGAAAGATGCGGCGAACGTTTAAAAAAAGGCGTTCCGGTGCATGTTGAAGGAAGGCTTCAGACAAACAAATGGGAAGGAAATGACGGGCAAAAAAGAAGCCGTCTTGAAGTTATAGCTTCAAGAGTGCAGTTTTTGTCAATAGTAAAACAGGAAGCCGCGATAGGCGCGAAACAGTCTTCCGAAGATTCCGATTATGCGCCTTCAACGCCAAATGTTTCTGGCGAAGAAGATGAAGATATACCGTTTTAAAAAGGCAGAGTGAAATATTGAGAGCGGAGATAATGAGTTTGCGCCGCCGAATTTAGACATTCGGGGATAAACTCCGTATCTTCATTCCTCATTATCCGCTCTGCAGCCAAAAGGAGAAAAATAATGGCATTTATAAAGAAATCCGCGGGACACGGCGGAAAACCGGGAGCAGACGGCGCTCCGCGTCCGGGCGGAAAGTTCAAAAAAGGCGGACCCATAAGAAAAAAAGTTTGCCGTTTTTGCGCTGATAAAGTTGAAATAGATTATAAGAATTTGAGTTTGCTGCGCGCTTTTATAACCGAAAAAGGAAAAATTCTTTCGGGACGCGTAACAGGCACATGCGCAAAGCATCAGAGAGAGCTTGATACGGCAATTAAAAGAGCGAGAATGTTGGCGCTCATACCGTTTGCGCTTAACTGACCGCCTGCGGTCAACCTCTAATTCCCTTTCGCTTGCGAAGGGGGCGGACGAGGGTATACGCCTCAGACGGGATAGTCGCTTAAAAGTATAGATGTCCACAAAGGCAGTGCACGGAGGAAAAACAATGAAAGTTATATTAAGGTCTGACATTACCAATGTCGGCCGTCAAGGCGAGATAAAAGAAGTTTCGGCGGGTTTTGCCAGAAACTATCTTGTGCCTCAGAACCTTGCGATGGAAGCTACTCCCAATAATATGAAAATATGGGAAAGAGAAAAAATAAAGCTTGAAAAGCAGAGAGAAGAAATAATAAATAAAGCCAAAGAAGTTGCCGTGAGCATGGAAGCGGCCGAATTCAGCGCGAAAGTCAAAATCGGCGATAACGGCAAAGTTTTCGGTTCGGTCACGACTTCAAATATAGCCAAACTTTTTGAAGAACAGGGCTTTGAAATAAACAAAAGAGACATTCTTCTTTCAAACAGCATAAAAGAACTCGGAAATTATGAAATAAACGTAAGGCTTCATCCTGAAGTCGTCGCGAAAATAAAACTTTCCGTGTTAAGCGAGAAAGAATAAACGGCAGGTAAGAGAGGAAAGGTAAAAGGTAATAAGGTCGGGAACTTGTTATCTTTTACCTGTTACCTTTTACTTCATTTTTATGGCAACTAACCAAACTATCATTGAAAAAGTACCGCCGCAGGCTATAGACGCGGAAATGGCCGTAATAGGCGCTATGCTTATTGAAAAAGAAGCCATAACCAAAGCTATAGACATAATAAGCGAAAACGATTTCTATAAAGAAGTTCACAGGCAGATTTTTGTCACGGCGCGCGATCTGTATTTGGAAAACCAGCCTGTTGACATAATCACGCTTTCCGACAGGCTCAAAAAAAACGGAATGTTCGCCGAGGCCGGCGGAGCGTCTTATCTGACTTCGCTTATCGATTCCGTCCAGACTGCCGCAAATGTCGAACATTATGCCAACATTATCCGCGATAAATCCATTCTCAGACAGCTTGTAAATACCGGTTCAAACATTGTCAGCGAAGCGTTTAACGAAAAATATCCTCCTTACGAAGTATTAGATAAAGCTCAGGCGGATTTATTTAATATTTCGCAAAAAAATAATAACAAGGGTTTTTCAAAAGTTGCCGAACTTGTAAGGCCGACGCTTAAAAATCTTGAAAAACTTCATTCCGACAAAAAAGATATTCCCGGCCTTCGTACCGGATTTACGGATTTAGACGGCATGACCGCCGGACTTCAGCCTTCCGAACTTATAATTCTTGCCGCGCGCCCTTCAATGGGAAAAACTTCTTTTGCATTAAATATCGCCGAACACGTCGCCTTGGAAGAAAAAAAGTCCGTCGCGATATTTTCGCTTGAAATGTCAAGAGAACTTTTGATGATGAGGTTTTTGGCTTCTTTGTCGCGCGTTAACGCGCATAATCTCAGGAAAGGAAGATTTCAGCCGGCAGATTGGAGCAGGCTTACGACTGCGGCGCAAAAAATTTCCGAATCTCCGATTTATATCGACGACAGCTCCGATATCAGTGTTGTGGAATTGCGCGCCAGGGCAAGAAGGCTTGCCACGGAACTTGAAGCAAAAAAAACTCCTTTGGCTTTAATTTTGATAGACTATATACAAATTATGCGCGGTTCAGGCAGAAATATGGAATCGCGTCAATTGGAAGTCGCCGAGATCTCAAGATCTCTTAAAGGTTTGGCGAGGGATTTGAAGATTCCCGTGGTGGCATTGTCACAGCTTTCAAGAAAAACCGAAGATCGCGGAAGAAAAGATAACAGACCGCAGCTTTCCGATTTGAGAGATTCCGGCGCCATCGAACAGGATGCAGACGTCGTGGCGTTTATACACAGAGAAGGATACTATAATAAAACCGATCCGGACGTAAAAAATTCCGCGACAGTCATAATCGGCAAACAAAGAAACGGTCCCGTCGGGGAAGTTGAACTTGTATTTGAAAGCGAATTTACAAAATTTTCAGATAAAACGATGATACAGGATAATTATCAATGAAAACAAAACCGCCCGCAGCAGTTTCAACCGTAAGAAGACAGCCGGTATTTTTTCGCCAAAACTGGGTTGAAGTCGACAAAAGCGATTTCCACTTTAACCTGAAAAAAATCAAAGAGTATTTAGCAAAAGACACAAAAATTCTTCCCGTGATAAAAGCAAACGCTTACGGCCACGGCGGCGTCGCGCTTGCCAAAGAAGCGCAGAAGGCCGGCGTTTACAGCATAGGCGTATCGTCGCTTGAGGAAGGAATACAGTTCCGCGAAGCCGGAATTAAAAGCAATATTTTGGTTTTGGGAAGCATATTTCCGCTGTCAAATCTTTCCGTAGCCGTCGCTCATTCTTTGACGCCGACTGTTTCAAGCATTGCGGGAGTTACTGCTCTGGAGGATCTTGCTGTCAAAATAAATAAGAAGCTTAACTTTCATCTTGAAATAGATACCGGCATGGGCAGAGTAGGCGCGCTTCCGGATGCGGCATTTGCGATAATCCAAAAAATCGCGCAGACTCCGGAAATTTCAATGGACGGAATGTACACTCATTTTTCAGTCGCCGATACTGATCCGGTTTTTACCCGTAAGCAGCTTGAGGCTTTTTTAAAAGTTGTAAAATACGCAAAAACCGTCTGCGGATTAAAGTTTATATCCCACGCGGCAAATTCTGCGGCATTGTTCAGAGATAAGAGAACGCATCTTGATATGGTGCGTCCCGGAATAAGCCTTTACGGGCTGAGCCCGTTCAGAAATGCGGAAAGGTTTATGAAACTTAAACCCGTGCTTTCGTGGAAGACAAAAATTATTTTTATGAAAAGAGTTCCTTCAGGCTACAGCGTGAGTTACGGAAGGACTTATGTTACAAATAAAGCTTCGGTTATTGCCACTATTCCCGTAGGTTATGCCGACGGATATAACAGGCTTTTATCGAACAAAGGCGATGTTTTGGTACGCGGAAAACGCTGTCCTATTGCCGGAAGAGTTACCATGGATATGACGATGATAGACGTGACCGGAGTTAAAGGCGTATCTTTGGGCGACGAAGCGGTATTGATAGGCGCTCAGGGCAAAGAACAGATCAAAGCCGACGAGTTCGCAAAAATACAGGATACCATAAATTATGAGGTAACGTGCGCGATATCTCCGCGCGTACCGAGGATAGTCGTTTAAAGGCAATTACGGGCATCTCTAAAAACCCTGTTTGTCCCGAAATTTGTTATCGGGAATCCGCGTTGCTTTTTTATCGACGACAACAGCAAATATGGGTTCCCGTTTTCACGGGAATGACCGACGTAGGCAGGGTTATTAGAGAGACCCTTACTTATTAAAAAAATTATGGCTAACGAAAATATAGTAAAAATTGCAAAAGCAAGAAAATTCGCGAGAAAAACCTTTCAGGCGCAGAAAGATACTTTTTATTCCGTGCTTGAAGGCGTGGGTTTGGCTGCGGCGATGACTTTGGAAACTTTTAAGTGGATATTAAAAGGCGAGATCGGCGTAAAAAATACGGTTTCCCAGATGGTTGAAGTCGGATGGAGATCTATGCCCATAATATTGCTTACGTCTTTTTTTACGGGCATGGTTTTGGCTTTACAGGTCGGATCTTCGACAAGCAATCTGTTTAACGAACCTATATATGTCGGGACAATAACCGGTTTTTCTTTGGTTATAGAGCTTGGACCCGTGCTTACGGCAATAGTGATAACCGGCAGGGTCGGCGCGGCGATTACCGCGGAGCTTGGGACAATGAAGGTTACGGAACAGCTTGACGCATTGTGCACATTAGGGACAAATCCGGTAAAGTATCTTGCGGTTCCGCGTTTCCTGTCGCTTTGTCTTATGCTTCCCCTTCTTACGGCCGTCGCAAATATCGTCGGAATATACGGCGGTATGGTTGTGACAGTCAATACATGGGATGTTTCTACTACTACTTATTGGGGCGATGTTCTTGATTTTATGGAAACAAGCACGTTTATGCACGGTTTTATAAAATCGTATTTTTTTGCATTTATAATCGCGGTTGTTTCGTGCCATAAAGGTTTTACGACAAGCGGCGGAGCGGAAGGCGTCGGAAAAGCTACGACAAGCTGCGTTATGATGTCGATGGTATTTATTTTGATTTCGGATTATTTTTTGACGGAATTGCTGGTGTCGCTGGGCATAAAATAGATGACAGCGGCGGCAAGAACGGCAATTAAAGCGGGAAGAGATAATTTTAGAGACTTTAAGGACTTTAAAGTCCTTTAAAGCCGTTGTAGTAAAAAGAAACAAAAAAATATAGAATATACGGGAAGTTTACCGGATGATAAAAGTAAGAAATCTTAATAAGTCTTTCGGAAGAAAACATGTCCTTCGCGGCATAAATTTAGACGTAAATGACGGCGAAACGCTTGTTATTATCGGCGCGTCAGGCACGGGCAAAAGCATTTTGCTGAAAAATATGGTCGGTCTTGTAAAACCGACTTCGGGCTCAATAACGATAGACGGCGTCGAGATAACGAATTGTTCTTCCGGCTCACTTCAGGGATGCCAGAAGAAGCTCGGATACGTTTTTCAGGAAGCGGCGCTGTTTGATTCTCTTACAATAGAAGAAAATGTCGCGTTCGGGCTTAAAAATCTTACGAAATTCAATGATGAAGAGATCTCAAAAAGAGTTAAGCAGTGTCTTAACATGGTAGATTTGAAAAATGTTGAGAGCCTTAAGCCTTCCGAACTTTCCGGAGGCATGAAAAAAAGAGCGGGACTTGCAAGGGCGATCGCATATCAGCCGAAATATATTTTTTACGACGAGCCTACTACGGGGCTTGATCCCATAATGACGGATGTCATCAGCGATTTAATTATAAATATGAGGAAGCACTTGAAAGCCACTTCAATAGCGGTCACGCATGATATGAGGTCTGCGTATAAAATTGCCGACAGAATAATGATGCTTTATCAGGGAGAAGTGATCTTTACCGGCACTCCGCAAGAAATAAAAAATACGGATAATCCGGTTGTCAGGCAGTTTGTAGAGGGTTCAAGCCAGGGGCCGATCCAGACGGACAGAACATTTGAAATGGAGAGATATGAACAATAAAGTTAAGCTCGGAATTTTTGTAGTTATAGGGCTGCTTGCGATATTTGTTTCAATAATCGCGGTCGGAAGTTTTTCTTTCGGCAAAAAATATAAAGTTTACGTTTTGTTTAATAATACTTCGGGGCTTCTCAAAAAAGCAAAGGTTAAAATCGCCGGCGTAGATATAGGCGTTTTAAAGGGCATTGACCTGCACGGAAGCAAAGCGCGGCTTTGTCTGTCTATTGACGAAGACATTGTTTTGTATGAGAATGCCGAGGCCAGCATAGTTTCGATGGGCATAATCGGTACAAAATATATAGAGATATATCCCGGCGATCCGTCGCTCCCCAGAGTTAAAAACGGCGATACCATATCAAAGAGCGAGACGGGTTCTCTCGAGGAAACTCTGGGCAAAATTTCCGATAAAATAAATACGGCGCTCGATTCGATAGGAAGAGACGGCAAAAACGGCGACATGATCGATAATCTTTCCGCTTCCATACGCGATTTGAAATCCGTAATGAATAATATTGCAAACCAAAACGCGAAGATCGCCTCCGCGATAGGCAATATAGATAAATTTGCGTACAATATAAATGAATTCGCCGCAAATCTTGCTGATATTACCGTGCAGAATAAACAGGATATAAGAGACGCGGTCGCCGGCATGAAAGAAATGGTAAATAAGATGGACGCGCTTATTGCCAAAGTGTATAACGGCGACGGTCCGATAGGAACTCTTATAAACGACGAAGATATGAGCCGCGAACTTAAAGAAACGGTTACAACTGCAAAAGAAACTTTGGCTTCCGCGAAAATTACGGTTGAAAGTTTGCAGGAAACCATAGGAAAGGCAAGCAAATTACGGCTAAGCTGGAACTACCTCGGAAGATACAATCTTAAAGATGAAAAGATGAGAAACGACCTCGGTATAAGCATAATGCCGTCTGACGATAAGTTTTATTATGTCGGGATCACGAACGTTGCCGAAGCCGGCGAAGTAAAAGACCAGGACGAAAAAGATTCCATTAATAAGCTTGAAGCTTTGCTTGGTTTCAGATTTGACAAGTTTGAAGTTTACGGCGGAGTTTTGCGCGGCAAAGCCGGCGGCGGAGTAGGATTTTCTTTCTTTGATCCCATATATGCTCCTTACAAGAGGCTGCAGGTTAACTTTAACGCATATAATTTCGGGAGGGACAAAAGAGGCCCCGAGATGGACTTGGGTTTAAGATTGGGATTTACAAAATGGCTTTATGCCGGAGTTATGGTAGAAGATGTGCTTTATAAAACGGCCGTTACGCCGTACTTGAAAATAGAAATAAACGATTCCGATCTTGCTGCGCTTTTGGGAATTATAAGCGTTGCCGCGATTGCATCCAGATAAATTAAGAATGAAAATTATTGAGCGCGCTTTGCGCGCAAATAAAACATTGAGGCTTTGCCGCTCTGAAATTCTTGATTCTTCATTTTTTAATTTTTAATTGTTACTATGAGATCCAAAACAAAAATAAAATTTTTATGTCAGCAGTGCGGACATGAATCGGCGCAGTGGCTCGGTAAATGTCCGGGGTGTAACTCTTGGAACAGCTTTACCGAAGAGAAATTTACTTCTTCGCCGGCAAAAGGCGCAGGCCCTTCCAGACAGCTTACCGGTTTTTCTTCCGGCGTTTTGAAACTTCAGGATATTTCAGTCAAAGATTTTAAAAGATACGCCACCGGCATAAAAGAGTTTGATAATATGATCGGCGGCGGAGTTGTGCCGGGCTCTCTTATTCTTTTGGGCGGAGCGCCAGGGATCGGGAAATCAACGCTTATGCTTCATGTGTCAGGCGCTTTAAGCGATATCGGGACGGTTTTGTATATATCCGGCGAGGAATCTTTGCCGCAGGTCAAAGCCAGAGCCGAACGCATGAAAGTAAAAAAAGGAAATATCTTTTTAGCTTCCGAAACAAACCTTCAAAATATCGTTGACGCCGTAGAAAAAACGGAACCAAAGTTTTTGATCGTCGACTCAATTCAGACTGTATATCATCCGGAACTTACCGGAGCGCCCGGCACTGTCGGGCAGGTAAGGGAATGCGCCGCCGAACTGCTTAGGATCGCAAAATCAAAAAATATCGCGGTGTTTTTGTTGGGGCACGTTACAAAAGAAGGGGATTTGGCCGGTCCGCGCGTTCTGGAGCATATAGTCGATACGGTTTTATATTTTGAAAACGAAAAACAGCATGTTTACAGAATTTTAAGAGCGTATAAAAACCGTTTCGGCCCGACAAGCGAGATAGGTATTTTTGAAATGAACGCTTCCGGACTTGTTGAAGTTTCAAATCCTTCGATTATTTTTTTGGGGGAAAGAAATATTAATGCTCCGGGAAATACGGTTACGGTTTCCGTTGAAGGAACAAGACCGCTGCTTCTGGAAGTTCAGGCTTTAACTGCAAGAACGAATTTCGGCATACCCAGAAGAATGGTTTCCGGCTATGACGCAAACCGCGTGACAATAATGATAGCCGTTCTTGAAAACATGCTTAGTCTGCCGCTTGAAATGCAGGACGTTTTTGTAAACATTGCCGGCGGCGTAAAAATCAAAGAAACTTCCGCGGATTTGGCGGCCGCGTGCGCTATCGTTTCAGCCAATTCCGGATTTATTTGTCCTAAAGATATGATAGTTTTCGGCGAAGTCGGCCTTGCCGGAGAAGTCCGTTCCGTATCTTTCCCTTCGGAAAGGCTTGCCGAAGCCGAGAAACTCGGCTTCAAAAAAGCGATCATCCCGAAAGGCAACCTGAAAAATTTAACTTACAGGGGAAAAATTGAAATTTTTGGCGTCCAAACGATTGAACAGGCAACAGCTAAAAGCAGGTGCTAAGTTTTTTAAGGACAGACTCTAAGAAAGCCTGTTTGAAACCTTTACGCATAATTAATATAATGAAAATATAAATTTAACGGATGTTTTGGGAGAAATAATGAGTATCAGATTTGTTACGGCGGGTGAGTCGCACGGTCGGGGGCTTGTGGTTATACTTGAAGGCATTCCGGCCGGTCTTACTGTAAATTCCGAAGATATAGACGTTGAACTTGCCAGAAGGCAGAAAGGTTTCGGCCGCGGGCAAAGAATGAAAATTGAAACCGATACGGTCAAAATACTGTCAGGTTTAAGGCATGCCAGGACATTGGGTTCGCCGATAGCATTGTATATTGAAAATAAAGACTGGGATAACTGGAAGGGGACCATGTCTCCCGCTTTGGATGATTTTGACGGCAATATGCTGCTTAAACCCCGTCCGGGACACGCGGATCTTGCAGGGTTTATGAAATACGGCGTCAGCGATTTCCGCGATATTTTGGAAAGAGCTTCCGCCAGAGAAACCGCCGCCAGAGTTGCCGCAGGAGCCGTTTGCAAAGAGCTTTTAAAAGAATTTGATATAAGTATCATTTCTTATACGCTGCAAATAGGAAAAGCCGCCGCTGATATGAGTAAAATTCCTCAGGATAAAATATGGCATAATACGGAGACATCTTATGTAAGATGTCCGGATGCCGGCGCGGGCAAAAAAATGATACAGCTGATAAAACAGGCTGCGTCTAAAGGCGATACTTTAGGAGGAAAATTCGCCGTAGCTGCTCATAATGTTCCGATAGGTTTGGGCAGCCATACGCAGTGGGATTTAAAATTGGACGGCAGGCTTGCGCAGAGTTTGATGTCCGTTCAGGCGATAAAAACGGTTGAGTTCGGAAGCGGAGTTAAGCTTGCTTCAACGCCAGGTTCGCTGTCGCACGACGAGATTTTTTATAATGATAAAAAAGGTTTTTACAGAAATACTAACAGGGCCGGCGGGATTGAAGGCGGCATGAGCAATGGCGAACCCATAGAAATAACTTGTACGATGAAAGCAATTCCTTCTTTGGTAAAGCCTTTGCGTTCCGTAAATATAAATACGAAAAAAGCCGCAAAAGCCGAAGCCGTAAGAAGCGATGTCTGTGCCGTTCCGGCAGCCGGCGTAGTCGCGGAAGCCGCAGTCGCTTTTGAACTTGCGAGAGCCATGAAAGAAAAATTCGGCGGAGATTGCATAGAAGATATGAAGAAGGCAATTGCAAATTACGAATCACGGATAAAAGCTGCTAAGGAGGCAATTGCGAATTACGAATAAACGGCGTGCATGTTTCGTTTTTTTGTTATTGTTGTTTATTTGCGGTTTGTAATTATTTTTAATGAACATTGTTTTTACGGGATTTATGGGAACCGGAAAATCCGCCGTCGGCAGCATAGTTGCCGGAAAACTCGGGCGGATGTTTTTTGATACGGATACGATGATAGAAGACAGCACGGGGCAGACAATAAACGAAATTTTTCAAAATTTGGGAGAGGCTGCTTTCAGGGCTTTGGAGTCTGAAACTGTGGAACTGGTTTCAGATATGGATGATGTCGTTATTTCATGCGGCGGCGGAGCTGTTATGGATCCGCAAAACATTAAGCGTCTGCGTAAAAACGGAATAATAATTAATTTATTTGCTTCCCCCGAACATTTATTAGGCAGGCTGAGCGAAACTGATAACAGACCTCTTATAAAACGCATGCTTGATCCCCTCGGCGAAATCAAAAAAATGCTTGAAAGCAGAAAAGAAGCTTACAAAAACTGCGATTTTGCGTTCAACACCGAAGGGCTGACGCCGGAGCAGTCCGCCGCGGAAATACTGAATGACGCGGATGTGAAAAAACTTTTGAACATAACATAAAATGAACTGCAAATATAAAATAAATCCGGGTGTCTCTAAAAACCCCGTTTTTTTCTTGCCTGTGTCAACATGACAATTTTACAAAAGTTCCAATGGAAAATTTGGGTCGCGACAAACGCATGAAAGCTAAATCTCTCCGTCGAAGCTGTTCTCCCTCTCTCTTGTCAGGGAGAGGCGGGGTGAGGGCGTTGCCGTCGAGATATTTTTTTCATGCATTTGTCGTGATTTTGCGCAAGTTCCATTTGCTATTGCAACACTAGCCGTTGTTTGCGTAAGCAAACCTCATATGTCCGTAATTCCTAGTAGTAAGCCGTTGTCGTTAAGTCTTTAA
>JGI24702J35022_10001439_pt1 | contig 14832 bp, 13 predicted proteins | sample TergutTh196P4_FD_35022 | JGI IMG/M metagenome (IMG submission 35022)
CCCATCCGCCGCCGTAAAGACGATCATCGGCGGCTCGCCAAGGCAGCTTGACATCGGCTCCTTCAGCGGGAGGTATTTTACATACATTGCTGCTTTCGGCGCGTTCACGGGCGTCGCATATACGACGCCGCAGAGCGCAAAGCGTGCTCTCGGGCACTTCGCATACGTCCTCGGCGGCCTTGCTGCGGTGCCGGCCATAAAAGCACGGCACACGATCGTCGAATATGGCGATGGCACTATCGAAGGCGATTTCATTTTTGGCTGCGTGGCAAATTCAACCTCCGTGGCCGGTTTCGTCAAACTAGACCCCAAACAGGTCGACCTTTCGGATGGTCTGTTTGAGGTCATTCTTGTGAGGCAGCCGATCCGCGCGGCTGACTTTTTCGATATTATCTCGAATATCTTGTCGAAGACTTACGGCGGCGACAACGTAATCATGCTCCATGCATCGAATGTCTCATTCAAGTTTGATGAAGAAGTCGCATGGACCGTTGACGGCGAAGATGGAGGCAGCCACAGCTCCGTGGAGATAACCAACCACCGCGAAGCAATACAAATAATCGTAACATGATGTAATTCTTATACCAAATTGTCTATTCAAGACCCGCAAGATCCTGAATAGACAACAAAACTCATCGTTATAAACTGCGTGTGTGCAGCTCACTTCAGCTCAATCGTGTACTTGTGCAGAATCTCCGTGGGATGGTACGAGAGCTTCGACGTGCGCAACCCCTCGTCGCCATCGTCCTCTTCTCTGTTGATATATATGACATCCTCGCTCGTGAATGCCGCAGCAAACTGGTTCATGAGCATTGGATATGCGCCATGATGCTCGGTATCCGCCTTTTCCGCATGGACGAATAATGTATCGCCCATGATTTCGCCAAACGAAACGCCAATGATCTCGTCGCCGACATACAGCGCGCCTCCGAAAATCTCGTATGCTTCCAGGTTGTCGAGAACTTCCATCGCTTTCCTGTCGCCTTCTAAATATGCCGGAGCATCCTTATAATGCTCCAAGGCATATTTTTTATAGTATTCCCTTACGGCGCTAAGGTTTGCGGGCGTTATATGTTCAAATGACCATGTTTGGTGTTCTCTTGTGAAGCGATTGATATGGTTCCTTTGGCCGGAATATTTCCTGCCCGCCAGCCCGACAAGGTCGGAGCTCAAGTAGAGGTAATCAGAACATGACCTGTCCGTCCGTATTTCTGAATTCGGGTACATGCCTGTGAGGGTCGTTACGTCCTTTTCGGCAACGGCGCACAACAACGCGGGGATCCCCTCTAACGCGCATTGTTCGATAATCTTGTCATATGCCGCCTTGTCTATCGCTTTGCCGCGCGGCAGTGCGTAAGAGACCTCCGGATATTCCACTTTGAGGTAGAAGATGCCATCTTCGAGAGCGTATTCAGATCTGTGGTAGTCCCGCCAAATGAACGTCCCTCCTACTGTTCCGTCGCATAAGCGCCCATGGTTTTCCGTAAAATACGGTCTGAGTGTGTCCATGCAATCAAATGTGAGCTTATTGAATTCCAAACTTATGACCATTCCTTTCGCATTGTAATGGTGTGGTGCTATTTCATTTTTAGTACATCCTTGTTCCTAATGAAGTATTCGATGCCGGAAACCAGCGTCGTGACTGAAATTGCGCCTATGCACGCATAAACCATCCAAACCTGCAGTTCAAGGAACATGACGGTAAGACACACTATAGTCACGACAGTTTTCAACTTTCCTGAAACGCCGGCTGCAATAACGCGCCCGTTGCCGATAGCCGCCAGCCTGAGAGCTGTAACCATAAACTCGCGCACGATAACGATAAGCGCCGCCCATGCGGGCATTGTTCCTTGCTCGACAAACCAAAGCATGGCAGCTACGACAAGCACTTTGTCCGCCAAAGGGTCGGTAAACTTGCCAAAGTCTGTGACTTGCCCGTTTTTTCTGGCTAAATATCCGTCAGCTATGTCAGTCAGACCGGCCGCTATGAATATTGCCATCGCCGCATAATTGCTTCCCGGGAAGCCGATATACAGCACTATCAGAAAAACCGGTATAAGCGCCACTCTTATCAATGTCAGTTTATTAGGTGTATTCACGTCGTCGTCTACTCCACTCCAATTCGTCCCGCCAACTCCGGCCTGCCCTTTTAAACTCCATTATGCGTATCTCTCATGCCTTGCGGCACGCTTCGAGCCCGATCATGCCTTGCCCCGCGTTTCATCACCAAGCACTTCATCACCAAGCACTTCCGCGAAAAGCTCGCCCTGCTCCGCTCCGGTGATCCGCACCTCAACGAACTCATTCACTCCGATATCATCACCGATGATCGTGATAAACCCATCTACATCCGGAGATTCCGCATAGCTCCTGCCATAATACCGATCCCCGTCGCGCCTCTCAACGAGAACCGTCACATCGCGCCCCACTCGGCTGAGATTATATTCATCCATGACCAGCGATTGAATATCCGTCAATAACTCCGCTCGCCTGCTGGCAACATCGGCGTCCGGCCTATCCATCTCCGCCGCGTCGGTGCCCTCCTCGGGAGAATAAGCAAACACGCCCGCTCGCTCGATCTTCACCTCGCGCAGAAACGCGCAAAGCTCATCGAATTCTTCCTCTCCCTCGTATGGCAGCCCCGCAATGAGGCTTGTTCTTATCACCAATCCCTCAATGCGCTCGCGCAAGTAGGAAAACAGCTCTCGAATATCTTTCCCGCTGCCGCGCCGCCGCATGTTCCAAAGAACGACATCGCTGATGTGTTGAATTGGAATGTCGAGATATTTTAGTATTTTATCATTTTTTATGATTACGTCAATGATTTCTTCATCAATCTCATCAGGATACAAATAGTGCAACCGAATCCAACGGAGCCCGTCGATGCTGCACAACTCGTTGAGCAACGCCGCAAGGCTCCTTTTGCCATATATATCGAGCCCATATCGTGTAAGGTCCTGAGCGACAAGAATGAGCTCTCTGATACCGCTCCGGACAAGCTCTGCGGCCTCAGTGACGATATTGCTGATTTCCCTGCTGCGGAACCGTCCCCTAATTTCCGGTATGACGCAGTATGCGCATCTGTTGTCGCAGCCTTCGGCAATTCTCAAATATGCCCAAACCGGCGATGTTGTTATGATCCGCCCCGTTTCACTGACAGGAGCATTAATGTCTCCAAATAATGCAGTCCTGCCGCCGCCTGTCACGCAATTCACAGCATCAACAACATCACCGAAGCTACCCGTGCCGACTACCGCGTCGATCTCAGGCATTTCAAGCATGATTTCATTTTTATATCGCTCCGGCAAGCATCCTGCAACGATGATCTTTCCGACGCGCCCGTTTCGCTTTAATTCACCAATTTCAATAATCGTGTCGATCGCTTCTGTCTTCGCGCTTTCTATAAACGCGCAGGTGTTGATAATGACAACGTCCGAACCTTCGACATCTCCTGTCGCATCATATCCGGCTTCATTTAGCAGAAACATCATCTGTTCGGTGTTTACAAGATTTTTTGCGCATCCCAATGAAATAATACCAATCTTGCCGGTCATTGTGCCGCTTCCCTTATCTCTTCAATGTTTTCTTCATACCTGCTGACAGCGCTGCGTGCCTCGCTATAGCTATAGCCTCTTCTCACCAATGAATCGGCAGCGCGGCGAAGCTCGTCCCTGTCATCGTTTCCACGCAGTTTTTTAACGAGGAATTCGTAAGCAGAATCGTTGCTGCTGTCTATGCAACTTAGAGCATCGTCCCACAGTTCCCTGTCGATTCCGCGTCTGTATAGTTCGTCTCTGATGCGAGCCATGCCGTATCCTTTCGTGCTGTAATGCAGCACGATCGACTTTGCAAACTCCTCGTCGTTGATGGCGCCAATGCTCTCCAGCCATTCAACCGCCGCGCTCGCGTTTTCCGGAGCATCGCCTTTCGCAATCAGCCTTTTTGCCACTTCTTTTGAAGACATTGTACGGCTGCCGAGTATGCGCAAAGCTCTGGCTTTCGCGGAGCCCAATGACACTGCCTCGCACAGGCTCGCATGCTCCTCTTCGGTAAATTCTCGCCCCGTGTAGATCCCAAAATCAGCAATTTGGGCAACGCTTGCCTTGATCTCGGTGTCGTCGTCAAATTGTATTATGAACTTGCCATTTACGCTTTTTGGGGATGAAATTGATACAATTTTCACAATGCTTTCCTGTTATTCCTTACTTTCCGTGTTTTCTTTACCATTTTTGCCAATAGCGGTCAATTGACCTTTTGCGGCAGCTCTACCGCGTCACGCTCATCGATAGCGCCTTAATGGCATCTGAAGCTTCTTTTCTCTTTTTTGCTGTTTTACGCCATCAAGGCACTCCATCACTCGCCCTCGAAGTCTTCCGCGTCGATATCGACGGCGCGGCCGGCAGCGATCGCGGCTACCTTCTCCTGCGGAGACATGAGCCTTTGCGAATCGCGGCGGATCGAAGCCTCCAAGTCATCGGCGATATCAGGATGCTCCTTCAAATAATCCTTCAGATTATCCCTTCCTTGGAATCTCATTTCGCCAAGAGTATACCAGGAACCGCCCTTCTCGATAAGGTTGAGCCGGACGCCGAGGTCGATCAATTCGCCGTATTTTGAAATCCCCTCGCCAAACATAATATCAAATTCTGCTTCACGGAAGGGCGGAGCGACCTTATTCTTGACGATTTTCGCCCTCGTCCGGTTTCCGACATGCTCCGCGCCCACCTTAATATATTCTGAACGCCTGACATCAATGCGTACGCTGGCAAAATACTTCAGAGCACGTCCGCCGGGCGTGGTTTCCGGATTGCCATATGTAACTCCGATTTTTTCGCGGAGCTGGTTGATAAACACGACGATGCAGTTCGTTCTGGAAATCGACCCTGCCAGCTTGCGCAATGCCTGCGACATTAGCCTCGCAACGACTCCGACGCTTGCGTCGCCAATCTCGCCCTCCACTTCGCTCCGCGGCACCAGCGCCGCAACGGAATCGACGACTACGACGTCGACCGCCCCCGAGCGAACCAAGAGCTCTGTGATGGCCAGGGCGTCGTCGCCCATGTCGGGTTGCGATATCAGCAGATTGTCGATATCAACGCCCAAAGCCCGAGCATAGGCAGGCTCCAGAGCATGCTCGGCATCAATGAAAGCCGCTTCGCCGCCCTCCTTTTGCGCTTCCGCAATTATATGCAGGGCCAAAGTCGTTTTCCCGGAAGATTCAGGTCCGAATATTTCGATGATCCTGCCTTTCGGCACTCCACCGATGCCCAGAGCAAAGTCCAGAGCAATCGATCCCGTGGATATTGCATCCACGCTGACAGCCTGTCTGTCACCCATGCGCATGATTGCGCCTTTCCCATGGTTCTTCTCGATTTGCGAAATCGCGGTCTCAAGTGCCTTTTTCTTGTCCTCCGCAGGCGCGGCAGGCACGTACTTCTTCTTCTCAGCCATTATATTCCTCCTTTTATGGATTGGAGCCATATGGTTCTCAATCGAATGTCGGTTCCTTCCGTTTTTTCAGCCGTCCAATCACGACCCTCTCTATATTTAGAGTATCAACCAATGTATATATCCCCCCATATCTGGAGTCGTCAAGGATTCCTCGTACAATGTTCGCTTGACCTTCTCCACATTCAAATGCCAAATACCCCCCGACTTTGAGCAAAACTGACCAGTTTTCGGCAATGGCGCGGTAGAAATCCAGTCCGTCCGTTCCTCCATCCAAAGCAATCACCGGTTCATAATCGCGCACTGATCTGTCAAGGTTGCGCAGTTCCTTCGTCGGGATATACGGAGGATTGCTGACGATCGCATCAAACCTCCCGAGCAGCGCCGGCGGAGCTTCCAAGGCATCCACTGTTATGGCAGTGACATTGCGGCTGAGCCGGTTGTTCAGCATGTTTGTCCTGCAGACAGCCAGCGCTTTTTCCGATGCCTCCGCCAGAACTACCCTGCAATCAGGCACGTTGGCTGCAACAGCAAGACCGATGGCCCCGCATCCCGCGCAAAGGTCGAGCAGCCGTGTTTGTCCCCCCCGCAGCTTCATCAACCTGATGGCCTCTTCAGCCAATACCTCCGTATCAATGCGCGGAATGAGTACGGTTTCATTGACCACCAATGGCAGTCCGTAGAACTCCCACTCGCCGACTATATANGCGATTGGCTCGCCATTGATCCTTCGTCTGATGAGTTCATCCACCATCTCAAGCGTTGCTGTCTCCGTGACATAGTACCTGCTCAGAGCGAGCAGCTCTTCCCTCGCCTTACCTGTCGCGTGGGAAATGATCAGCCTCGCTTCAAGGTCGTGCGCGGCGACGCCTGCCGCTCTCAATCTGCGTCTTGCGCCTAAATAGAGGTCGTTGTACGTCTTCATAACTCACTCAGCTTATCATTACTTATTTTAACATTACCACGCAGCGTCTTTTGCGTCTTCCGGCATCACGAGGACTAATGCTTCTATCGCAGTCTCGATCATATCGTCATCGGGCTCCTGTGTCGTGAGCTTCTGCAAGGCCTTTCCCGGCGCGGAGATGATTTTGGTGATAATGTTATCATACCTACCTGCAAGTTTAATTATCTCATAACTGATAGCCACCACGACCGGCAGCAACAGCAGCCGCAATCCTATGCGAACCCACACATTCGACCAGCTTGTCAGAGAAAACACCAATATGCTGACAATCATTACTATAAACAGAAAGCTCGTTCCGCAGCGAGGATGCAGTCTGGATTGCATCCTGACATTTTCAACCGTAAGCGGAAGCCCACGCTCATAACAGAAAATCGTCTTGTGTTCCGCGCCATGGTATGCCCACATTCGTTTTATGTCTTTCAACCGTGTTGCGAGCCACATATATCCGAGGAATATAATGATTCTCATGGCGCCTTCCATCAGGTTCTTTAAAACACTGCTTTCGACGACCTTCGTGATGAGCCCGGCCAGGAAAGTCGGGAGGAGCATGAAAAGACCGACAGAGAGCGCGACCCCGATGATAACAGATATTGTGATTAGAGCCTTTTCCGCTTTCTCGCTCCCCATCTTCTTTTCGACCCATTCGTCAAATTTTGTCGGCTCCTCCTGCTCTTCTTCGGGCAGATAATCGGCCGAGAACATGATTGCCTTCACTCCTGTCGACATCGAAGCTATAAAGTTGAAAATTCCTCTTATGAATATTACACCGACTATCGGATACTTATCTTTAAGTAACTTCAAGTCCTCCGTCTTAGACACAAGACCGTCTTTAGTCCTTACAACTATTGCTTGTTTCTTAGGCCCGCGCATCATAATTCCCTCTATTAGCGCCTGGCCGCCTATGGAAGTTTTAAAACCCTTACTTTCCTTACTGCGTCTCATCCCGATCAACTTACCTTTCAATTACCGTGGAATTCATTGCTCATGTTAATATTAGCGGCAACGATCCCGCCTCGCTGCTCACGGGCAGATATAAAGTCACCAAAAACCCTCCGCCGTCGGCATTGGCCAGCTCCATCGTGCCGCCGTGGAACTTCACAATTTCGTCGCATACGGCCAGGCCGATGCCGCTGCCGCGCTCTTTGGAGTTGCTGCCTTTATAAAACTTCATTTTTATGATTTCCATCTCGTCCTCAGGCGCTCCCGGCCCAAAGTCACGAATAGTAATTTTGACAAAATCGCTGCCGGCCATTTCGATTGTGACTTCAATGCGCTTGCCCTCGCGCCCATACTTGACGGCATTGTCAAATAAATTCAAAAACACCTGCTTCAGCCTGTTCGGGTCTCCCGGAATCAACGGCGCATCGTCCATATGCGAATCATAATCGAATTCTAGCTCGTCTCTGTGGAGTATTTCGCTGAACGTGAATATCGCGTCTTCGAGCTCCGCTGCAATGTCGATCATCTCTATGTTAAGCGTAAAGCGCCCATCCTCAATGCGCGTAAACTCCAATAGTTCCTCAACCATCTCCGTCAGCCGCCGCGCTTCTTTTAGAATGATTGAAATGCCGCGTTTGGATTCCAAATCAAGGCTCTCGTCATAAGTCAACGTCTCGCCCCATCCGGTTATAGCCGTAAGCGGCGTGCGCAGCTCATGCGAAATGGAGGAAATGAATTCGGTCTGTATCTTTTCCGTCTGAGCGATCTTCAGCGACATTTCGTTGATGGATTCGACCATCTCGCCCATCTCGTCCTGATAACTATTGTTGATCTGTATGCCATAACTGCCCTCTGCGATGCGCTTAGACATTTTCGTGATCTCACTGACAGGTTTGATGAACGAGCGAACGAATATCAAGTTCACGGAGAACACTAAAAGCAGTACAACGAGCCCTACTCCGATTGCCGCCGCGACAATCATAAAAACTTGCTTATCGACGAGCCTCAAGCTTGTGACATACCGCATGACGCCTATCACGCGGCCATCCGAATATATCATGGGCGCCGAAGCAGCCATGATTCGCTCCCCGGTCGAAGTCCTCCGCCCGACCCATGTGGAAATCTGTCGTGATCCAATAGCAGTGGCCACATCGGGAGTGTTAGGAGTCGTCCCGGAAGTGATCGTAAAGGACGACATCATGATGCTTCCGTCACTATTGATGAACTGCAGCTCAATGCGGTCGCCTTCCCGGAACGTCTCGGTATAGCGGTATGCGCTGTTATAATACTCCACATAGGACCGTGCGAGGTAAGTTGCAAAAAAGTCTGTAGCTGTCCGCGCTTTCGCCTCCAACCCTGTGCGCACGGTAGAATAATAATAACTGTATATTATGATGGAGAACGCGGAGACCGCTGCAATGACCGCGCCAAGCACAACGATGACGGTGCCTCTGAGCCACCTTTGACGCAAAGCGCTGGCAAAACTTGCAAAAATGTCCCTCATCGTATAATCAGAGCCCCCATTTATACCCATATCCCCAAACGGTAGTTATATATGTAGGATTAGTGGGATCGTCCTCAATTTTGATCCGCAAGCGCCTGATGTTCACATCAGCTATCTTTAGCTCGCCAAAATAGTCCCTGCCCCAGACTGTATTGAGGATGTCTTCCCTGGAGAGAGCCTTGCCGGGGTTGTCCATGAACATTTTCATAATAGAGTATTCAACCTGCGTCAGCTTGATTCTGGCGCCGCTTTTTTCCAACGTCCTGTTTCTGGTGTTCAGCCTGAATGGACCCTGGACGATTTCGCCGGTTTCCGCCAGGCCGCCAGCTCCTGTCCTTCTGATGAGCGCATCGATTCGCGCGGTGAGCTCAGCAGGCGAAAACGGCTTCGTCACATAATCATCCGCCCCGGTCATCAATCCCGTGACCTTGTCCATCTCCTGAGTCCTGGCCGTGAGCATGATAATTCCGATATGCGGGTCAGCGGCGCGAATTTTGCGGCACACTTCAAACCCATCCGTATCCGGCAGCATGATGTCCAGAATAGCGACTTTGATGTCCGGGTGGATCTTCAGTTGCTCAAACGCCTCCGCTCCAGTCCCGGCTTCAATCGCTTCATACCCCGCGCGTGTGAGGTTTATCACGACGAAACTGCGGATGCTCGTCTCATCCTCCAGCACTAAAATCTTTTTCAAAACTTATGACCATTCCTTTCGCTTCGTTTTAGCACATGACCACCTTGAATGGTCATAAGTTTGTGCGCATAAGCGACGGTTTCGCGCCAGCGAGAGTCGCTTGCGCTTCATTAAAACCAAATTTGTATGAAACTTGTTTCATACATGACCATTCCTTTCGCTTCGCTTTAGCACATGACCACCTTGAATGGAACTCATCTCTCTGCCAACCAATCAGTATAAATNAAACGGAAGTTCGCCCTGATGAGCGCTTCGTCAAAAGACAGCCCATAACTGTCCGCAGGCGCCAACANCTCAAAAGCATAGACNGACGACCCCTGGGAGAGCAACACAGTCCTTCCTGCCGCTCTTGCCTGCTCGCCGGCATAATCGCCCGATAACCTGTGAATCTTTAAAAAATCCTCAAACGGCCCATCCTCGCCGGCTATGTACGAAAAGACGATCGTCCTCTCGCCCGATAGCAGGCTTTCTCTGCGAATGGTAACCTTCCCGCGCCAATCGAACGGCAATATGAGATACCATTCGTCCGAATTGTTGTGGAATGTTGTCGTTGCTAACCTTATAGCCCCCAGGCTGCTATAAGCATACCAATCGATGGCGAAGTATGTTGTTTCCGACTGGGATAAAAGCGGTCTGGCAATGGGCACCTTCACAATGCCGTCCTGATCGAGGTCAGAGCAGTTGGTGCGCGTCCTCACAGTATCTTCGCTGATGCCGCTTGGGCTTTTTAAAGATATGTTCGTGAAGCTCTCCTCCCTGAACGCGCAAATATCCGTCACCATGCTGCCATCGTCAAACTTTCCCTCGCTATCGACAAAAACAGCGGGGACTCCGTCGAGGAGCTGCCCTGTCAGCACGCGGGCAATCGTCTCGATCCCTGATGAAAGCCGCGCTTCTTCGACGACGATTTCTCCATCCGGCATTAAAACGAAAAGCTCAGCCACAGCGCCGATCTCTTGTGTCGGCAATCTGAAAGCGACAACATCGTCATTGCTGTCGCCATTTAGGTCACATATTGCAAGCTCCGAATATTCCGCCCCGGCCAGCAAAATGCTATGAAAATCTTTCAAGGAGTATATGGAAAAGTATTTCAACGCCGCGCCGCTCTGCCATCCGACGATAATCTCCATAACCCCGTCGCCGTCCATATCGACATATCTGACGCTCTCGATCGACGACCCCACTCCTTCAATGATCGAAGCCACGGTATAGTCGCCATCCACCATCCTGAAAATATATATCAGCAGCGTGCTGTCCGCAGGCATCGAGAAAAACGCGATGACCTCGTTGACGCCGCTGCCGTCAATATCCTTCAACTGCACAGCCTGCCTGTATAGCCCGCTGGTGGGAGGCGAAAACTCCGCGCCCTGGCCGAGGACCGCGTTGATCTGCGCCTGGAGTCTGAGATACTCTTCAGAAACAGCGGGCAAGCTATATAGGTCGTCTGCAGTTATGCGCATACATCCCGCAACGCACAACATGGCCATCATAATGATGACCACAATGACTGCCCATATTTTCCCTCTGCCTCCGGCCAATACATTAACCTCCGCGCAATACTCTGCTGAATTATTTTTGTAACTATTGTATCACGATTCACCGCGCCGCGCTAGATATATTTACCGATATAGTTTATAATCAAATGATGCAGCGGTCAATACACATTTGAAAGCAGCCATTCCACATTTGAGGTATCAAAATGGTGAAATTGATATGTACCACCCACGCTGAAAAAAACGGCTCCGCAACGGCCTACTCCTTGCTTGCCAAAACATACGGTTCCCTATACGGCAGCCCAATGCCTGAAATATCAAAAACGCCAAACGGAAAACCTTTCTTCCCCGATAGGCCGGACATTCATTTTTCACTGAGCCATTCTGCCACGCACGTTTTATGCGCTGTTTCGAGCAGCCCGGTTGGGGCAGACATAGAGACTCCCCGGCACATCAGCGAAAGAACTCTGCGATATTTCTACTCGCCTGAGGAGGCGGAATTGTTCGCTCCGCTTGATTTGTGGGTTTTGAAAGAGAGCTATATAAAGCTGATAGGCGGGACTCTGGCGATGGTAAAAACATTACGCTTCTCACGTTGTAATGATATAATTATCACACCGGATAGATTTTCCGTTTCCATGCTGTATAACATAGACGGCTGCCACGCAGCCGTCTCGTCATCAGGCGACTCCCTGCCAACGTCAATTGAACTCCTTTCTCCGCTCTCATAATGGATGATGCTCGCATCATCCCGCCGGGGCTGCCATCCCAAATCGGATAGCATCTGCAATCGTCCCCGCATGTATCAGCTCCAACCCCTGCGGCGTTTGCAAGCGGCCTTTTGCCGACTTTGGCAGGATGCATGCGGAAAACCCCATTCGAGCGATCTCTGCCAAACGTGGGTTGACCTGCGTCACCTGCCGCAGCTCTCCCGTCAAGCCAACTTCGCCAAAAACAGCAATGTCGCTTCGGATAGGAGCATCACGATATGACGATGCAATCGCCAGCACGGTCGCAAGATCCGCTCCCGGGTCCTCGATGTTCAGTCCCCCAATGACATTTATATACGCATCGCAACCGCCGACGCGCAACCCTCCGCGCTGCTGCAAAACTGCCAGCAGCATCATCGCCCTGTTATATTCCACCCCGTTCGCGTTTCGCCTTGGCATGCTCATGCTGGTTGGAGTAACCAATGCCTGGACTTCGGCCAAAACCGGTCTGGTCCCTTCCAATACGCATGTGACGCAAGTCCCCGGCGTGTTCTCCGGCCTCCCGGACAGCAGCATTTCGGATGGATTCATCACCTCTGCCAAGCCCATATCGAGCATCTCGAAAACGCCAATCTCATTCGTCGATCCAAACCGGTTTTTTGCCGAACGCAATATCCGATAATTCAACGACCTTTCTCCCTCGAAATACAGCACGCAGTCGACCATATGCTCGAGCACTTTCGGCCCCGCAATCGCCCCTTCTTTATTCACATGCCCAACAAGAAACACTGTTACATTGCTGCTCTTCGATAGCCGCATCAAAGACATCGTGCAGTCTTTCACCTGCCCGACGCTCCCGGGAGTGGAAGTGAGCTCGGGGTTATATAGCGTTTGGATCGAGTCAATTATAAGGATGTCCGGCTTCAATTCTTCAGCAGCCGCGACAACCTCCGATATCTCCGTCTCCGCAAGCACAAAAACGCCGCTGCCTTTCACGCCCAGGCGCTCGCCGCGCATCTTGAGCTGCTGCTCCGACTCTTCACCGGACACATAAAGCACCGTCATCGCGCTGTCAATAAGGCCGCAAATCTGTAGCAACAATGTCGATTTGCCAATACCCGGAGAGCCGCCCACCAAAACGAGCGAACCTTTGACGGCTCCGCCCCCAAGAACGCGGTCCAGCTCGCGGAAACCGGTGCCGAAACGAATTTCTTCCGACACTTCAATGTGCTTCAGTTCCTTTGGCGTTGCCCTGCTCGGTGAACGGCCTGCATCAGACGCACCCGCAGTTTTTTGTTTTGTATATGACGGTTGCTCGACTATTGTGTTCCAACTGCCGCATGCAGCGCACTGGCCGGACCATTTCGGCGTCTCGTTCCCGCAATCTGTGCAAAAATATATTGTTTTAGCTTTCATTATTTCCTTTTGCTCGTAAGTCTTCCATAATATCTTCGGCGATCTTAATATATGCCTTATCGCCCATTTTAACTGTCTTAACCTGGAACAAATACTTCTTCATGTTCCTGTCAATGCCGGCCCTGCGCTGCATGCCCGCGATCGACAAGCATGTCGTCTGTTCTTGAATCGGCGTCATACGAGTCCCTGAATAAACCTCCTCATATGCATCAGCCGCCTTCAACGATGCGAAACGCGCCATGTTCTCATCTCCGACATCCTCATATAACCAACTGAGATTCCCCCATATTTTCGCGCGCACAGGCAAAGCAGCAGAGAGATACCCATCAGAGCATAGCAATGCAAGATAATGTGACGTAAACACAAAATCAATGTCGCGCTCTGCGTCGAAATCAAAGAACACGGATGATCTCGCTTCTGTGAGCGCGGTTTCGATTTTTTGTTTGAACACGGCCTTTCCTTCGCTGAAATAGCTGCTGACAGTGCTGAAATAGCAATGCCTGCATGTTATGATGTCATACCACTCCGGAGAAAAGTCCGTATAATACCTTCTGAGATCATATCGCATTGGCGCGGCTTCATAAAGCTTCGAGCTAAAAACCTTATAATCCGAAAATTTCTTCTTGCAATACGGGCATGTATAATCCTTTGGATATACAAGGCGCACGAAATTAGGCTTTGTGATGCCGGGATATCTTTTATGCCCTTCCGGGAATATCCCACCGCCCGCCGGGATGGGCGCCACGGCATTTGCGGAAGGCGCTGTTGCGGCGGTTGGTGTTGTCGCTGTGGGCGGTGCTGCGGCCGGCTTTGCTGTCGCTGCATCTACCGGTGCTGCTGCAGCTGTCGTTGCTGCGGCAGCAACTGCTGCCTGTGGAGCCGCTGCGGCTGCTGCATTGTTAGCAATATCTACCCCCTGCGCTGCCGCCGCTGCAGTGTTCGCCGCCGCCGCTGCGCTGGTCGCCGCTGCAGTGCTCGCCGCCGCTGCTCCCTGCGCCGCCGCTGCCGCTCCCTGCGCCGCCGTCGCTTCCTTTCCCTCTGCGAGCCTGACCTGAACCGTCGGCCTTCCCGGCGGGATGTACGCCGCCTTCAACACCTCAAACAGAATATCCGGCTGAGCCCAAGAAAGATCGTTGAACGAAGTCTCCGATATCACATAAACAACAGAATCGACCGCGGCTGTATATACGCTGTCGATTTTACCGGTAAAATACTCACGTCCGCCAAAAACATCGCCCGGAAACAGCGATATCGACGTCAACGCCTTCCCTCCTGCGCCGGTTACATCAACCCTCCCGACGAGCAAAATATACATAGCTCGATCTATCTCGTCATCGCCGCCGGGGCATGGAATCGACTGCCCTGCCGTGAATATCTTGCACGGTCCGTTCTGCGCCAGCCAACTGATATCTATCATTGACATTATCTCCTCTCGATGAGTGCGTATTGCATTATCATAATAGCCATTATACAGCATAGTCGATTTCTATGCAATAATCGGATACGCTGCTTATCAAAAACATCGCTACAATTCACGCCCTTGCGCTCGGCAGACGTTTTTTTCTTCATTTGTGCTCAAATGAGGCATCCTTGCCTCAGTTTCGCACCGCTCCGCTTCCTTGCTGCGCTAAATGAAGCAAAAATAAACGTCCACCTCACCGGGC
>JGI24702J35022_10001440_pt1 | contig 14831 bp, 12 predicted proteins | sample TergutTh196P4_FD_35022 | JGI IMG/M metagenome (IMG submission 35022)
GGCGGGAAAACTGGCTTTGACCTTTTCGGAATTAAAAACCTTGCCGGCACTTTTTACCCGGCAAGCCATGTTTTCCTTTCCGCCCAAAGCCTTGCAAGCCTTCCGCTGCCCGAATGGAAATCCGGCATGGCGGAAATAATCAAAACCGCAGTATTGGACAGCGAAGATTTCCTGGATGAACTTGAAGCCGTTACTACCATGTTTCCCAAAGGCAGCTTTGCAAAAGGTTTCCCGCCGGATTTCGCGCCGGTAATGCTGGGCAGGGGCATCGATCTGTTAAGCCGCTGCGTCGGCAGAGCCGTGCAGTTCAAGGGCGGCATCGTGGAAGAAGACCCGCTGGAAACCGGCAGTCGCCGCATACTCCTTAACCTCGGGCACAGCTTTGGCCATGCCCTTGAATCTTCGGCCGGGCTGGGAAAAATTACCCACGGCGAGGCGGTTGCCTGGGGCATTGCCCGTTCCTGCGATTTGGGAATCTCTCTTGGAATCTGCCCCAGGCGGCGGGCGGAAAAAATAACGGAGCTTCTATCCGCTTTCGGTTACGAGACATCCGCCCCCCATCCGCTCATGGAAAATTCCGCCGCCTTTATCCAGGCGCTTGGCGGCGACAAAAAAAAGCGGGAAGGAAAATTTACCTTTATTGTTCCCGATAAAAACAGCGCCCGGCCCGTTACCGCAGATGCCTCGTCATTATTGGATACCGTAAACCGTATTATCATTGGAGAATTACCATTCTGAAAAAATTATTTATTTTACTTGCGTTATTTTCAACACTTGCCGTATTTCCCCTCTTTTCCCAGGATATGCAGGAAAATGATGAAACCCCGGCTGCAATAGAGGACATAATTCAGTCAATTGATGATGAAGAAACGTTATACGTCATATACGGCTTTGAATTTGACATAAAAGGGCGGACCCGCCCCGACGCCCTTATTTATACCGGCGAATTTGAAACAGGAGAATTGCTGCACGGACAGGCTGAGCTTGAAAAATATATCATCGATAAAACACAGATCCTAATCAACCAGCGCGTTCTTAAAGACAATGCCTCAATAAGCGCCGCAGTTGGCGCCAGGTTGGAAGACGGGAGTTTCCCGGTTATCATCACGATCAAAGTTGAGGATTCCTGGAATATTATCGCCCTGCCAAGGCCTTATTATAAAAACGACGTTGGCTTTGACCTTACCATAAAAGCAAGGGACTACAATTTTCTTGGAACAATGAACCCTCTCAGGGTTGATCTTGGTTATACCTATGACACGGAGCGTCACCATTCATTCCTCCTTGGCGTTTTTTCCAGTATGCCTTTCACGGCTCTCGGTTATCACTGGAATGTTACCTTTAACAATACTTTCAGTTACCGGCCCCAGGTTGAAGAACCCTTTTACTATCAGAATGTATCGGGCCTTTCAATGGAGCTTCCCTTTCGCGCGACAACCTTCACCTTTGGTTTTGAAGAGGCCTTTAACCTTAATGAAGAAAACCCGGATCGCTACAAGGAAAATTACGGCGAATTCCAAAGCGGCCTTTATATGGCCAGCAGAATTTATACTTCATGGAAAATTCCAACCGGTTATTACGTGTCACGGTACGGTGAACTGACCTACAATCCGGAAATCTGGGCCACATTTAACCATGAAATGCCCGGAATGCCCCTGGAGGAAATCCGCCGCGGTCCGTTTTTGGGGTTTAACCATTCGCTCGGTTTTGAAAAAGTGGACTGGCATTTAAATTATCGTGACGGAATATCCCTCTTCCTTGAAAATTCATACAGTTATGATTTCTACCGCCTGCAGAACGACAAAGATCCCCTTTCAATATCCTTCGCGTTAAATGCAAGCGGATATTTCATTATCAGTGATTTTTTCGGCATTTCATCAAGGCTCCGTTACAGGCATTGGTTCTACCACGATCCCGATTATTATGATCAGGCAAGCGATTCAATGCGTGGCATTGTTGACAAGGCGATAACCGCCAATTACATGCTGTCCCTTAACATGGATTTCCCTTTCCGGGTGCTTTTGTTCACCCCTTCCGAATGGTTCAACAGCCGCAGACTGAGTTTTTTTGATTTTGAACTCCATATTTCACCGGTTGTTGACATGGCTCTTTACCATGATCCAAGAACGGGAACCTCATTTAACCCTAAAAATATCGCCGCCTCAGGAGGTTTGGAATTTATAGTGTTTCCCTCATTTATGCGCAACTTTATTGTACGCCTTGGTTTTGCGGTTAACCTGAGGGAACTGTTAACCGTGCGTCCGTTCAGCCTTCCCGATGGCGATAACCGTGAATTTTATTTTATAATGGGGCATTTTTATTAATTTAAAAATAAATATCCTAATACCCGTCTTAAGAAAACTTTACGGCCTTCTTTCTTCAAAACACAGGGTATACTGGTGGCTTTTAATACTTTTTACCATTGGCTATTCATTAATAGAAACTATCGGCATCTCGGCAATAATGCCTTTTATCTCAATTGCGTCAAATCCCGGTTTGCTTGACTCCGGCATATACAGGAAAGTGTATGACATATTGTCGATAACTCCAAAAGAATCTTTTATTATTTACTTTGGGCTTGCGATAATAGCTTTTTATCTTTTTCGGGCGCTTTACAGCGTAATTCATACTTACCTGATAAACCGCTATTCCATGGCAATAAACAAGCATTTTTCATGCAGGCTTTTTGAACGGATTCTTTCTATCCCCTATATTGTTTATGTCCAGAAAAATTCCGGCGAATTTATCAGCGTTATTAATAATGAAGCTCGGCAGATGAGTTATTTATCACTCAATATTATGCAATTAGTAACTGAATTATTTACAATAATCCTGGTATATGCCCTTATGCTTGTAGTGAATCCCAAAATGACGCTGGTCCTTACCGTCATCCTTGCCGTTCTTGTAATATTTTTTCTTGAGCTGCTGATAATAAAGAATAAATCACTGGGTGTTAAAAGGGTGGTTTCAGACAGAAAAACCTACCATGTGCTTATGGAAGCCTTTGGAAATTTCAAGTTTGTCAGGTTAAAGGGAAACAAAAACGAACTTCTTGCCAGCTACAGTACGGCAATTGACGAATCCTTAAAATCGCAGGTGATAAGCAATATTTTAGGCGTTGTTCCCAAAAGCATTCTTGAAAGCCTTGGTTTTTCCCTTCTTATAGCGGCGGTTATTTTTATTCTGGCAAAATACAAAGACGCATCTATGGTAATTCCGGTAATCTCAATGTATGCCCTTGCGTTGTACCGTATTCTTCCTTCCATACACCGCCTTCTTGTAAACATTAACAATATCGCCTATGTCCAGCATACCCTTGACAAAGTAAATGAAACAATACGGCAGCCAGTTGACAGCGAGGGAAATGGAGCCGTTTCTTTCAATGAATCAATTACTTTAAGTAATGTGTCGTTTAAATACGTAACCGGCAACCCGGTTATTAACGGCATATCATTTAAAATAAACAAAGGCGAAAAAATCGCAATTACCGGCGAAAGCGGAGGAGGAAAATCAACACTTGCCGATTTAATAATCGGAATTTACAGGCCGTCCTCAGGGAAAATATCTATAGACGGCGAAGAGCTTTCCGAATTGAATATACGTTCCTGGCGGAAAAAAATCGGCTATATACCCCAAAATATCTATCTTTTTGACGGAACTGTAGCGGAAAATGTCACAATCGGCTCCAGCCCCAATGATGCAAAAATCAAACAGGTTCTTCAAAAGGCAAATATCTGGGATTACCTGGAATCAAAGGACGGCATTTATACAAAAGTCGGCGAAGGCGGGATTCAATTAAGCGGCGGCCAGCAGCAGAGGATTGGAATTGCACGCGCTCTTTACGACGATCCGGAAATTCTTGTTTTGGATGAGGCGACATCGGCACTGGATACCGAAACAGAGGAAAAAATAATGGATGAAATATACGATGCCAGCATGAGTAAAACCCTTATTATTATTGCTCACCGTCTTAGCACTGTAGAACGCTGCGAACGCAAGATTCACATTGAGGACGGAAAAATTGTTAATTAAAAAAATACTTCTTTTTTTTATTTTTTCCATTTTTTCAGCTTTTAATTTGCTTTTTGCCCAGGAAATCCTTAAATCCGCCGAAGAGGAATATTATGATTTTCTCTCTTTACAGGGGCTTGCCGACCGCCCAACCCTTAATTACCGTACCCTGTCTGATTCCGTCTGGAATACCGGTGATAATGAACACCTCTGGACCGGCCAGAATTTAAGCGTCTTCCATACACTTTTCGGTGATTTCCGCATGAGGTTTTACGGCCCTGATTTATTTACTTCAGCCAATACTGCAGTGCCCTACGGCCAGAACGACGGAGTCCTCTGGCAGGGGCGCGGTTTTAACGCTTTGTTCAAGGGAGGCGTTCGTTTTGAAGGCTACGGTGTTGAACTTACGCTTCTTCCCCATTTCGCTTTTTCCCAGAATGCCGATTTTGAAATAATGCCATCCGCACATGAAAACAAATACGGCTATTTTTGGGGTTATGGCGTTGACGCGCCGCAGCGCTTCGGCGGGAATCCGTTTTTTGACTGGGATTTAGGCGATTCAGAAATTCGCTATACCTGGAAAACCCTCACAGTTGGATTTGGTACACAGGCAATCTGGCTTGGTCCTTCATATCTTAATCCTATTCTTCATTCAAATAATGCTCCCGTTTACCCGAAATTTGATATCGGATTGCGAAGACAAAAAATTAACCTTCCCTGGCTTGGCTGGTATTTAGGTGATGTTGAAGCGCGCCTATGGACTGGCCGTCTCTCGGAATCAGACTATTATGACAGCGATAATTCAAATGACTATACAATGTTTCACGGCTTAACGCTGGCGTATGCGCCATCATTTTTATCAGGGCTTACTGTTTTTGCCAACCGCGTATATCTTGTTCCCTGGGACTGGAAAAATTTAAAATATATATTCCCGTTTGATGAGAATATTAACGAGGATCAAAAGCTATCCTTCGGTTTTACCTGGTTATTTCCCCAGGTCGGATTTGAATTTTTTACTGAATTAGGTATTGACGATCGTGTTTACGGAGGTTTTTTGGGATATATTGCACATTTCTTTCATTCCACAGTGTTTACATTTGGTATGAAAAAATCACTTCAAATAAAACCGGTAAAAAATATGCATCTGGAAATAATCTTTGAATCAAATTGGATGGAAATGACTCAGGATTTCCAATTTCAATGGCCCTATTCTTTTTATTTTCATCATCAGGTAATTCATGGATACACGAATAAAGGCCAATGGCTTGCCAATGGAATTTCCCCCGGCGGAAACAGCCAATACCTTTCTTTTCTACTTTATTATCCTAAAGGCAGAAGCTCACTGTTCTTTAACAGAAATAACCCAGATAATAATTTTTTATACCAAAATGCCGTTTATGCTTCTGCTGAAGGTAATGTATTAAATGATAAATACTATAAAACAAACAGAGCAAATTTTATAGTTGGTTTGGATACAAGTTATTTTTATAATGAATATTTTTTATTTTCCTTTGGTATAGTATATAACCTGATAGTCAATCCATTTTATTATATTGATAATCCTAACAGGGATCTTCCAAATATGAACAATGCTTCATTTACATTATCATTAAAATATATTTTTTAACAGTATAAAATGAAAACATATATTGTCTATTTTATCCGGGTTTTTTTTTATTACTTTTTTCGTATTTTTCATATTGATAATAATAAAATATTTTTTCAGAATTTTAACGGTAAAGGTTATGGAGATAATCCTAAATATATAGCTGAGGAAATAATACGCCAAGGTCTTAATTTCAGGCTTATTTGGGCAGTATCAAAAAATATAAAAAAAGTATTCCCGCCGTTAATTATTACAGTTCCCTACAAAAGCCTTCGTTCAATTTATGAAGAAGTTACATCAAAATTTTGGATTGATAATTGCAGAAAACAGCTATATGTGCGCAAAAGAAAAAAACAGTTCTACATACAGACCTGGCATGGAGTTATTGGCCTGAAAAAGACTGAAAAGGATGTTGAGGAACAGTTATCTGCATATTATGTTAAACAGGCAAAAAACGATTCACTTATGATAAATTTATTTTTATCTGACAGTAATTATTTTACACACCTGTATAAAACTGTCTTTTGGTATGACGGTGAAATATTTGAATGCGGCTCTCCCCGTGATGATATTCTATTTAATCCTTCAATTGATATAAATTCCAAAGTCAGAAATTTTTTTAATATACCGGAAAATACAAAAATTATTTTATATGCCCCTACATTTCGTGATGATTTTAATGAAGACTCATTTAACATAAATAGTGACTTTCTAATTAACAGTTTAAGTAAAAAGACAAATGAACCTTGGATATTATTAATGCGGTTACATCCAAATATAACAGATAATTCAAAATTCTTTGAATTCACGAATAAAACAATAAACGCCAGTTATTATGATGATATACAGGAACTTTTAATTGCATCGGATATAATGATAACTGATTATTCTTCCTGTATGTATGAATTTGCATTAATGAATAAACCCGTTTTTCTTTATATAAATGACTATGATAAATACAAAAATGAACGTGATTTTTATTTCGATCTTTTAACACTGCCATTTCCCCATGTTAATAATGTTAGTGAATTACCGAATGTAATTCTCAATTTCAATCTTGAAAAATACCTTGAATCGGTAAAATTATTTTTTAACAAGGTTGGTGTTGTTAATGAAGGAATAGCCTGTAAAAAAGTTATTAACAGGATAAAAGAAGAAAATAAATATGAAGGGTTATAAATATATCTTATGAACATTGCATTAATAATTGCCGGAGGAACAGGCAGGAGAACCCAACAAGAAATTCCAAAACAATTTATTAACGTATATGACAAGCCAATACTAATATATACTCTGGAAAGCTTTCAGGCGCATCCTGATATAAATGCTATTGAAGTAGTTTGCCTTAATGGGTGGCATGATATTTTATCCGCTTACGCCCGTCAATACGGAATATCAAAATTGAAATGGATTACAGGAGGAGGGGACACAGGCCAGGAATCCATCCGTAACGGCGTATTTGAATTATATAAACAGGCAGATCCTAAAGATATAATAATTATTCATGATGGAATACGCCCATTAATAGATATGGCTGTTATTTCTGACTGCATCAGGATATGCACTGAATACGGTAATGCGGTTTCCAGCTTGCCTTATAACGAACAAATATTTAAAACATCAGACGGCCTTACAAGCTGTGAATATATTCCGCGTGAAACACTCAGGAGAGTTCAAACACCGCAGGCTTATATACTTAAAAAATTGTACAGCTCCTATAAAAAAGCATTTAAAGAAAAGATTGGTATTTTTGGTTCATCATATACTAATACAATGATGGTTGAACTTGGGGAAACATTGCATTTCTCGGCAGGCTCTGATAAAAATATTAAAATTACAACTGCCGATGATATTGAACTATTTAAGGCTTTACTATCTGCAAATAAAGTTTAATTCTTTATGTTTTTTTCAAGTGAATTGTATAAAAAAGATATTATCACTGCTGCATTGTCCAATATTGAATGGGTAAAACTTAAAAATAAAAACATACTTGTCACTGGAGCGACAGGTTTAATTGGAACTTTTTTAGTAGATGTATTAATGTACAGGAATTCTGAATTTAATGATAATATTACTATACTTGCAGTAGGACGTAATAAAGAAAAAGCCATAATAAGGTTTGGTGAATATTTAAATTCGCCATACTTTAAATTTTTTAATACGGACATTCAAGATTCTCTTAACCTGAATACAAATATTGATTTTATTATTCATGGAGCAAGTAAAACTCATCCAATTGCATATTCCACAGAACCTATTAACACAATTTTGCTTTCTGTAAATGGAACGGAATCTGTACTGAACTTAGCTTGCAAAAACAATGTTCAACGTACACTTTTTCTTTCTACTGTTGAAATATATGGAGAAAACCAGGAAGATGTAGATACCTTTAAAGAAAATTACTGTGGTTATATTGACTGTAATACCTTGAGGGCAGGTTATTCTGAAGGAAAACGTGCAGCAGAAGCATTATGCCAGGCATACATTAAGGAAAAAAATATTGATATTGTAATCGCCAGATGCAGCCGTGTATTTGGACCTACAATGGGAAATGATGACAGTAAAGTAATTGCGCAATTAATAAATAACTGTATTGAAAATAAAAATATTGTTCTAAAAAGCACAGGTGAACAAAGATACTCCTATTGTTATGTTTCTGATGTATGCTCTGCTCTTATTTTTCTGCTTCTCTATGGAAAAAATGGTGAAGCATACAATATATCAGGCGATGGTAATTTGTCTTTACTTGAGATAGCAGAATATTTATCCGGGTATACAGGAAAAAAAATTGTTTTCGAGAATCCTTCCATAACAGAATCTGCAGGGTATTCAAAAACAACAAAAGCATTACTTGATAGTACCAAAATAAAAGAGCTTGGCTGGAAACCTAATTATTCTCTTCAGGAAGGCCTTTCCAGAACAATAGAAATACTTCGCAGCAATAAAAATAATGCGGCTTTCTGAATATATTGAGATATATAAAAAATTCGGCCTATTAAATACTCTTATAGAAATTCGTTTGCGTTTTTATTCCAGAATTGAAAGAAAATTCATCCATAAACGTGATAAAGAAACATTTAATTACTTAAAAAAATACCTAAATACTGCCTCATACCGTGATTCTTTTTTCATGCCTCTCAAAGACCAAAAACCCTGCATCTGGACTCTTTGGCTTCAGGGATATGATAATGCTCCGCCGATTGTAAAAAAGTGCATTAATTCCATGCGAAGATATTCAGGCAAGTTTGAGGTCATTGTTCTTACTGAAGATTCAATTTGTGAATATGTTTCAATACCTGAATTTATTCTTCAAAAATACAAGTCCGGAATTATACAAAACGCTCATTTTTCTGATATTATCAGGACATTAATCCTTATTAATTATGGCGGTATTTGGCTTGATGCAACAGTATACCTGACAAAAAATATTCCATCTGATATTTTATCATCTGATTTTTTTATGTTTCAGTCTTCACTATTACACACAGAATTAATTCCCTGTTCAAACTGGTTTATAGTTTCAAATAAAAATAATCCTGTTCTGGTAAAAACACTTAGTATTCTTTTTGAATACTGGAAAAATAATGATTACTTGCTGCATTATTTTATTTTCCACATTACAGTAGGTGTGTTGATTACCTATGATGAGGAAGTTAAATATCTATGGAAAAATATGTTTTATAAAAATAATTCCGATCCTCATTTACTGCAAAAAAAATTATTTGACTTATATGATCAAACAATGAAAAATTATATTTGGGAACTTTCTTTTTCCCATAAACTGACTTATAAATTTAATGACAATTCAACAATCAGTCATAATAACACTTATTACCAGCATATACTTGAGGATACCATTTTTTAATGAAATTTTCCCTTGTTATGGCAACACTTGGAAGGTATGATGAAATAGTTGTTTTTTTGGAATCACTTGTAAAACAGACATATAAATCATTTGAATTGATAATAATTGATCAAAACAGCGATGATAGACTGGAAAAATTATGCCGTTCATATCCAATGAATATTACTCTTGAAAAGAGTAATGTTAAAGGCTTAAGCGTTAATCGTAATATTGGCTTAAAATACGTTTCAGGTGATATTATTGCTTTCCCGGATGACGATTGCGAATACCGTGACGATACTCTTGAAAAAGCGGCCCATTTTTTTAATCAGAATAATTCCTATAATTTTTACACGTGTAATGTCAAAGAAAGAACGGGAAAGGACTCAATTTTAATAGGAAGCATATATAATACAGAAATTACCTTGAAAAACTCGATGAAAACCAGCATATCGTTTACTATTTTTGTTCGTGCATCCAGTATAGATCAATTTAAATTTGATGAACAGCTTGGAGTCGGGGCAAAATACGGATCAGGAGAGGAAAGCGATTTAATATTATACCTAATTAAAAATAAAAACCGGGGATACTATTTCGCTGATACATATATTTATCATCCAAACAATATACGAAACATAAAAAGCCTTTATTCTTATGGAAAAGGATATGGCGCTTTTCATAAAAAAGCCGTTGTATATTACCATAGCTATCAATTTCTCTTTATTTTTTTTCTTGTATTAATAAAAGAAGCAATTAAACTAATTATCCTTATTCCAAAAAAAGAACGAGCGATTATCATGAAAGGACGTATTCTGGGTTTCCTTCAGTATTCTCCATGTATCTGAATCTTTATGAAAAAAATCCTGATCAACGGTGATTTCTTCTGCCGCCAGCTTACCGGTATTGAGCGTTATGCTTATGAAATAACAATACGCCTTGACAAAATTTCCAAGCCGGAAGAGATAGCGGTAATTGTACCGAAAAATACAGAAAATCTTCCTGAATTTTCAAATCTTAAAGTAATAAGGCATGAGAAAAATATAAATTCCCATTTATGGTGGCAAATGGTCACGTTACAGTGGTTCCTTATTACTCACAAGGAGTATTTAGTTCTGGAATTCGGTAATTCATGCCTTCCTTTTGCTCCGGGTATTGTCTTTCTGCATGATATTTACTGTGAATTTTTTCCGGAAGATTTTATCAGCCTGCGGGACCGAATAATCCGTATTTATAATCGCTGGCAATACAGACTTATCGGCAAAAAGGCAAAGAAAATAATTACCGTTTCTAATTTTACCAGAAATCAAATACTTGATAATTTTATTGTAAATGAAAATTCAATCCCCGTCATTTACAGTTCCTGGGAGCATTTTATCGGAATATGCTCCGATAATTCAATATTTATAGAACATACAGAATTAATTAACGGCCATTATTTTTTTTCCCTTGGCAGCCTTTCAAAAAGAAAGAACCTTAAATGGATAATTGAATACGCAAAAAAACACCCGGATAATATTTTTGCCGTATCGGGAACTAGCCTTTCGACTGTCAAAGTAAATGAACTTGAAAACAGAATCCCTTCAAACATTATCCTTCTTGGCTATCTTGATGACGGTAAGGTAAAGGCGCTTATGACTAAATGCAAGGCCTTTATCCTGCCCTCGTACTATGAAGGTTTTGGATTAACCCCTCTTGAAGCGCTTTCATGCGGTGCCCAAATAATTATCGCCAATGCGGCAAGCCTTCCTGAAATATACGGAAATACCGCCCATTACATCGATCCGTTTAACACAGATGTTGATCTTGATAAATTGTTAAGGGAGCCGGTTGACAAGCCAGATGAAATTCTTGCGAAATATTCCTATGACACCGCCGCACGGCAGGTGTACAATATGATAAAGGAAATGAAATGATAATCCGCTCCAAAGCGCCGCTGCGGCTTGGGCTTGCAGGCGGCGGAACCGACATTGAAAGTTACTATAATCTTTATGGGGGGTACGTGTTAAACGCCACAGTAGATATGTACGCCTATTGCACTATTGAACCCAATGACACGGATACAGTTGAATTTATCGCCGCCGATATTAATAAAAAAGAAAATTACCATTCTGAGGATACACTTCCGGTATCCGGTTCCCTTCCCCTTCATACAGGGATATATAACCGGATCGTTTCCGATTTTATTAAAAAGCCCCTCTCGTTCAAAATGACCACTTATTCTGACGCTCCCGCAGGCTCAGGCCTTGGTTCTTCATCAACAATGGTTGTGGCTATAATAAAGGCTTTTACCGAATGGTTAAATCTTCCCCTTGGCGAATACGACATAGCCGCCCTTGCCTATAAAATTGAGCGTGAAGATGTCGGGTTTGCCGGCGGTAAGCAGGATCAATACGCGGCGACTTTCGGCGGTTTTAACTTTATGGAATTCTACGAAAAAGAACGTGTCATAGTAAACCCTCTCAGGCTGAAAAGGTGGATACGAAACGAACTTGAAGCGTCACTGGTGCTTTACTATACGGGCGTGTCAAGGGAAAGCGCAAAAATCATTAAGGAGCAAATTCTGCATACCCAAAAGGGCGACGCAAAGAATATTGAAAGTATGCATCAAATAAAAAACCAGGCTGAGTTAATGAAAGAAGCCCTGCTAAAGGGGGATTTCAGGGGCTTTTCCAACTGCCTGTTAAACGGCTGGATGGCCAAAAAAAACGCCGCCTCGACAATATCAAATTCTTTTCTTGAAGACCTTTACCGTTTCGTTATGGAAAACGGAGCGGAATCGGCAAAAATTTCGGGTGCGGGAGGAGGCGGTTTCATGATGATCTATTGCAACCCCTGCCGCCGCATTTCCCTTATCCAGGCATTAAAGGAAAAACAGGGCATGGTATTAACACCGAGTTTTACCGAAATAGGAACACAGGCATGGACCATTTACAACAGTTGACAGAGCGTTATCCGAAACTACTATCCGTCAGGGGCGATATTGACGCCGCCTTTAACGTAATAGCGGGGTCATTTTCGAAAGGCGGCAAACTGCTTATCGCCGGAAACGGCGGAAGCGCGGCCGATGCCGAACACATAGTCGGCGAATTGATGAAGAGTTTTGTTAAAAAACGCTCTCTTCCCGATTCATTTATTTCAGCCATAAAAAACACCGGTTCGGAATTCGCCGAATACCTTTTACCTCGCCTTCAGCCGGGCCTTCCGGCCATCGCCTTATCCGCCCACGCATCGCTCAACACCGCGGCTATTAACGATATTGACGGGAACATTACATTCGCCCAGCAGGTATACGGCTACGGAAAGGAAGGAGATGTTTTTCTTGGCATTACCACGTCAGGTAATTCAAAAAATATCCTTTATGCGGCGGCCGTGGCAAAGGCGAAAGGGATTAAAATTATCGCACTGACAGGCGGCAGCGGCGGAAAACTAAAAAATTCCGCCGATATATCAATTGTTGTACCGGAAACGGAAACATATAAAATCCAGGAATACCACCTGCCCATTTACCACTGCCTTTGCCTGATGCTGGAGGATAGATTCTTTTAATGAAAACCGTAATCATGGCCGGCGGAAAAGGAACCCGAATAGCCTCAATCGCAGGCGATATTCCCAAACCGATGATCCCTGTCTGCGGAAAGCCAATTCTTGAACATCAGATAAACTGCCTGAAGCAAAACGGCTTAAGCGAAATAATTATCGGCGTTGGCCATCTCGGCAGCAGCATAAAGGATTATTTCGGAGACGGAAGCCGTTTTGGATGCAGCATCACTTACCATACTGAAACCGAGCCTCTTGGAACCGCCGGCGCTTTGTATAAAATGGAAGGCATTTCCGGTGATTTTATGCTGCTTAACGGCGATGTAATTTTTGACATGGATTTTTCCAGAATGATTAATTTTCACCATGAAAAAAAAGCCCTTGCAACCCTTGCAGTACACCCCAACAGCCATCCTTATGACAGCGCGCTAATCGTTAGCAGCGCAGACAGCCGGGTTACAGGCTGGCTGAACAAGGAAGATAATAGAACATATTACAGGAATCAGGTCAATGCCGGCATTCATATTATTTCTTCGGATTTAATAAAATCATTCAGCCATGAAAAAATAAAAATTGACCTTGACCGTGACATATTGAAACCGTCTATTCAAAGCGGCCGCGTGTTTGCATACCATACCCCTGAATACATAAAAGACATGGGCACGCCGGAGCGGTACAGCCATGTCTCTTCCGATATGGAAAAAGGATTGGTCAGCCAGAAATGCCTTTCCGTCAGGCAAAAATGCGTTTTTCTTGACAGGGACGGTACCATTAACAAATTTAACGGTTTTATCACCAAACCGGAGGATTTTGAATTAATCGACGGGGCTGCCGAGGCAATTAAAACTATTAACAGTAACGGTTTTCTGGCGATTGTCATAACAAATCAGCCTGTTGTTGCAAGGGGTGAAGTTGATATAGAAACGCTGGAAAAAATCCACATGAAAATGGAAACGGATTTGGGTAAACATGGCGCGTATATTGACGACCTTTTTTACTGCCCCCATCATCCCGACAGGGGATTCCCCGGTGAAGTTGCGGAACTTAAAATTGACTGCGATTGCCGCAAACCAAAACCTGGAATGATCCTTGAGGCCGCCAAAAAATACAATATTGATCTGCCGCAATCCTATATGGTTGGCGATGATAAAAGGGATGTTAATTCAGCGCTAAATGCCGGCTGTATCCCGGTTTTCCTTTCAGAGGATAAACCAAAAGGGGAATTAAAAGACATAGTTACCTATAAAAACCTGCTTGATTTCACCGTACAGCATTTTGGTTAACTGAAACTATAGTTTAATTTATGTTATATTTTTATCCGCTTTACATTGATCCGGGTACCGGAAGTATGCTGTTTTCAATACTTGTCGGCGCTGCGGCTACCCTTTTTTTTCTGCTAAGGGCGCTTGTCCTTAAACTTAAAATTGTTTTTTCCGGAGGCAGGGCTTCTTCAGACGCGAATTTCAGGTGGAAGCATGTAATTTACTGCGAAGGCAGTCATTACTGGAATGTTTTTAAGCCTGTTGTTGAAGAATTTGAACGTAAAAATATCGAACTGCGTTATTTAACCTCATCCCCGGACGACCCTGTTTTTGAAAATTCCTGGAACTTTATTAACGCTGAATATATCGGCGAAGGCAACAAGGCATTTGCCCGTCTAAATTTCATTTCCGCTGAAATTGTCTTAATGACTACGCCGGGCCTTAATGTATACCAGTTAAAAAGATCCAAAACTGTTAAACATTATTCCCACATACTCCATATGCCGAATGACGCGACAACTTACCGCCTTTTTGGGCTTGATTATTTCGATTCCGTCCTTTTAACTGGCAG
>JGI24702J35022_10001443_pt1 | contig 14826 bp, 8 predicted proteins | sample TergutTh196P4_FD_35022 | JGI IMG/M metagenome (IMG submission 35022)
ACAACAGAAGAATTGCTCACAGCACGTCGTGCCGAACCCTGGAGGGAGGAACTGCGAAAAAGTAAAAAAAATAAAGAGCGGACAGATATTCCCCGCGTGAAAATGAATGAACTCGACCCTGACTATCGCAATCACAACAATGAAGAAGTAAATCAGGGTCTCTCTGCAGAACAGGCCGTTTTGGAGGCACAACGTTGTTTGGATTGTCCGAAACCTGCATGTATGGAAGGATGTCCCGTTAAAATTGATATACCCACATTTGTTAAATATATCGAAGCCGGCAAGTTTTTGGAAGCCGCCAAGACATTAAAAGACACCAACGCTCTGCCGGCGGTTTGCGGTCGCGTATGTCCGCAGGAAAAACAGTGTGAAGCGCTTTGTATGCATCTGAAGATGAAAAAAGATCCGGTTGCCATTGGTTATCTGGAACGTTTTGCAGCTGATAACGAACGTGAAAGCGGTCAAATATCCATCCCTGAAATTGCTGCACCGAATGGGATTAAGGTGGCTGTTGCCGGTTCGGGTCCTGCCGGGCTGTCGTTTGCCGGCGATATGGTCAAGTTAGGCTATGATGTGACTGTATTTGAGGCGTTACATGAAATCGGGGGTGTACTGAAATACGGCATACCGGAGTTTCGTTTGCCGAATAAAATTGTGGATGTGGAAATTGACATCTTGCGAAAGATGGGTGTGAAATTTATCAAAAACTGTATTATCGGAAAGACTCTTACGTATGAAGATTTGCACGACGAAGGTTTCCAAGGTATTTTCGTTGCCAGCGGAGCCGGACTGCCGAACTTTATGAATATCCCGGGCGAAAACCTGATAGGTGTAATGTCGTCCAACGAATATCTTACGCGCGTCAATCTGATGGATGCTGCCAATCCGGAGAGTGATACGCAGGTTTTGACAGGTAAACGGGTGGCAGTGATAGGCGGTGGCAATACGGCGATGGATTCGGTGCGTACGGCGCGTCGTCTGGGCGCTGAGCGTGCCATGATCATTTACCGTCGCACCGAAGAAGAGATGCCGGCGCGTATCGAAGAAGTGAAACATGCGAAAGAAGAAGGGATTGAGTTCCTGATCCTGCACAGTCCGGTCGAATATATAGGCGATGAGAGAGGTAGGGTAAAACAGATGCGTTTGCAGCAGATGGAGTTAGGCGAGCCTGACGCTTCCGGTCGTCGCCGTCCTGTTCCGATCGCAGGCGCCATTGAAACGATGGACGTCGATGAGGTGATAGTCAGTGTAGGCGTATCGCCTAATCCACTTATTCCCAATACATTCAAAGGATTGGATGTTAGCCGCTGGGGAACGATTGTGGTAGATGAGGAAACCATGCGTTCAGCGATAGAAGACGTTTATGCCGGCGGCGATATTGTGCGTGGAGGTGCGACGGTAATCCTGGCAATGGGTGACGGTCGCAAAGCGGCTGCTGCCATGCATGCGAAATTGGGGGAACGCAAATGACACAAAAAACGCAAATGTACGCAAATAATATATATTGAAAATTTGCGCTGATTTGCGTCATTTGCGTTCTAAATTGATTTCTTCGCGAAATTTCACACGGAGGTAGCCGCGGTAGTCGCTGAAGCCTGCCTGATTCACAAGTTCCTCTTCGGATAATTTTTTGTTTGCCGGGTTTGATTTTATCTGATTGAGTTCCTGAAGGCGGTAACGGTTGATGAAACGGCTGAAATTGACGCCGTATGTGCGGTTGATCAGCGCCGACAGAGAGGAGCGGTTCGTATTCAAATCGCCGGTCATGTCCGTAATTTTAAATTTCGGGTTCAGGTAGGGCTTTTTTTTCTGCATGTAAGTTTCTAACTTCCGGATAGCCAATACTGATTTCTCGCTATATGATCGGAGTGATTCGTTGCCTTCAATCGACCTGAATGTATCGTCTGCGAACCGGTTTGAATCTTCCATATCCATCGAATCAGTCTGGATGATGACAAAGTTTTCAAGCAAAATATTGTGAAGCAGGATGACATATTTGAACACGGCAATCATGGACGGGATTAACAAAAGCCATGTATGAATCTGCGTTATTTTTGAAGTGATATAGATCGAACTAATCCCTGCAAAAAAGGCGAGCATGGCGAAGATGTAGTGATACAGCCATGTGAGCGCTCCCCTGTACTCGTCGGCCGAGTAATTGACCACTATCTTACGGTAGCGCACTATCCGGCGAAGTCCGATCAACGAATAGATAACGTTCATACACAACAGGATCGGTATCCCCGACTGAAAGAATATCGCAAATCGGCGGTATCCTTCTACCACGACACCTTCTGAGCGGACGAGCGACACCTGTACTTCCCGCGGTACAAGGAACGACCAAACCAGCATGACGGCAAAGCCTGACAGGGGTATCAGGTAATGGAAGAAAGAGAACTTCTCCGACAGGTAAGCCTTTGTGATTTCGAACACAAACCTGTACGAAAGGACATAAATCAGCAGACAGGTCAAAAAGATAAATGAATGGAGCGTAACATAAACCTCCGGCAAAACATAATACAGTATCTGTGAAAACCAGACCAGCATGGAAGTGAAGTACAATACAATCGTCATTATAAACGGCTTGCGTCCGAATGGATTTTCTTTCAGGTGTGCCATCCGGGCTAAATATAAACCGCACATCATAGCGACATACGCCGGAAGCGAAAACAGGATAATATAGGTAATTTCAGCGGATGTCATCTGGATGGTTCGTTAAGGTTTTAGGTTTTTTTGACTTTGTTTTTAACGCTCAGATAGTTGCGGTAACTTCCAAAGCCTGCCTGGGCATAAAGTGAGGCAGGCGTTTTGTCGCGGTTGCCGGGCGCGGCCAGCAATCGATCCATTTCTTGCAACCGGCAACTGTTGATATAGTTGTTGAAATTCATCCCGTAGATGCGGTTTACGAATTTCGACAGGTAGGTCCGATTACACTGAAGCGGTTCGAGCAGGTCGGTTATCGTCAGGTTCGAGTTCAGGTAGGGTTTATTTTTTCGGAAATAACTCTCGAAAGCGGCTTTATCAACCTCGATAAGTTGTCCGGTAGTACGGTGTCTGTGCGAATATTTACGGTAAATCCGTTTGGCAGGAGTCAACGACAGTACCTTTTGCGGTATCCCGCTCTGTCTGTCTTGCCTTTCGTTTTTACATTCGACTATCGGACGCCTCAATTGGATGGCGTCAAACAGAGAACGGTTTATATCATTAAGCGTAAAATGACGTATAATGGAGTAAACAAGGGGAATATTATTGAACAGCGCAGCCAGTATGGCCGCCATCAGCAATATCGAAACGACCGGTCCCGGATGCTGTCCACCGATAAAAGGAAGTAACCCGAAAACAGTAGGATACATCAGTTTCTCAAGAATCANTAAAAGTGCTCTGCGATGAATGATAGTTTCGGTTGATCCGTCAATGATGGACTGTCTGACATAAAACCGGTGCATCTCATACAGCCCTAATACCGTGTAGTAAGTGGAAAAAATCAGGATGAAGGCAAACAATACGTCGTAATTCCGGTTTGGCAGGTATTCAAATAATAACAGTTTGAAGAGCAACATGGCGCTGACAGCAATTGCAGCAATGATGTAGTGCCACTTACTGAAACGCTCTTCCGACCCCATAGTAACACAATGGAAATGATGAAAAAGGATAATGGTGAAGACCANCGTACCACCATAAACGATGTCTGCCTGTTTGAAAAACGCCGGAAAATAGTAATAGGCTATAAACAATACACTCGTAAGGGTTGCACAGACAAAATAAAAGAAGAAAAGTATTTTGTGATTATCTTCCAGTCTCCTTATATTTATAGCGATAATGACACATAATAACGCAGTCAATGTAGCAAATATCCCTAACGGAATCGTAAAAATCATTGCTTTGGCAAATTCAAACAGTTTCATACATTTTTGTAAAAGGTCAATAAAAATCGTAAATAAATTACACTTTCATTTTTGAACAAAATAAATTAAAATACAATCAATTACGCGTGTATAGCATGTACGTTTTTGCATAATTGTATAACAATAATAGATAATTGTACACTTTTGCAGGTGCAAATATGGATGTTTTTGCAATACTATCCAAACAAATATGCACTATTTTTGCAAAAAAATTGGATTCCTTAATTGTTTATCTAATTAAGAAGTGAAAGTGAAAAAAGTAGTGTACGATGGACAGTGTATTGAACAGTATTAAAGTAAATCTGTATGAGAACTTATTGACCGAAAACCCGAATGATTTTTCGGCCAGAGTAATTTCGGAACGCAGCCTTGGCGTTCCGGATATTTGTAAAACGGCGGTAAATCGCGCCAAAGCGCCCACTACCCCCGAAGCAATGGAACACAATGTGATGCTCTTCTTCAAGGAAATGGCATTTCAACTGATGAACGGCTATGCCGTCAACACCGGTTATTTTACGGCAAGCGCACAGGTACGCGGCGTATTCAACAACCCGCGCGAACAGTTCGACCCGAAGAAACATTCCGTCCTTTTCCGTTTCAATCAGGGCGACACGCTGCGCAGGGAAATACCCAGCATAACGGTACAGGTGATGGGCGTGGGCGAGAGCGGCATTGTCATCTCGCACGTGGTCGACCAGAAAACAGGCTCGGTCAACGACCTGCTGACACCCGGCGGCACGCTCAAGATACGCGGCGGCAAACTCAAAATCACAGGCGAACACCCCGATGTGGGCGTCAGTTTTGAAGACGAAGGCGGCAACCCCTTCAAGGTGGAAGAGCGCGATATTATTGTCAACAACCCCGCCGAGCTGATTGTCGAAATCCCCGCATTGACGCCCGGCAAGTATCAATTAATGATATGTACGCAATTTACAGGTACAAATGTTCCTTTGAAAGCGCCACGGACAGCAGTGTATGAAAAAATATTTACCGTACAGTAATATGATTTTCGCCTTACCGGCAGCGTCATACTGGCCGCGCCAACAGCATCGCATGGGTCATGCCAACACGGTAATGTTGGTCATGCCAACAGCGTCGTATGGGTCACACCAACACGGTAATATTGGTCACGCCAACAGCATCGCTTTTGTCCGGATTGCTTCGGGTTGACCCCCTGCCGATAGCGTAACGGAGACAGAGACCATTTCAAAAAACGGAGCGGGTTCGAAAAGCGTGGTGAGTAGAGTAAAATTTAATAATTTAAAATATCAATACATAAGTAGCAAGTAAGTATTTCGATATTGTCATTCTCCGACGTCCACACGCGAAGCGGTTATTTGTCGCGCCGTATCATCAATGCCCAAACCGATACATAAGGCATGGGGGAAAGGGGCTGCATAGTTCTTTTCGATGATTTGCCGGTATGCTTCTTCGGCTTTTTCTGCTGCGCTTTCGCCTTCGTATGCCACTTTGATTTCGATAACCCATACGTTACCTCTGTGCGAAACCACCAAATCGGCGCGTCCCTGGTTAGTGTGCATCTCAGCAGATACAACCACGCCACAACCCCGCAGGAAACAAAGAATCGAAGCGCGGTAAAGCCATTCCTGTGGTTTCATTGTATAGTCATTGTTCGAAATGCTTTGTCTGGCAGCAGCCGTAAAGTCATCGTAGGGGATACTTGCCAGCAAACGGTTAAAAGCGCCAATAACCTTTTCCTTCTTTTTGTGTATCAAACCGGCCAGCAAGTCGGTCCGGCACTGGTTATAACTTTCATCTCTGTATCGTAACATATTCTGTGTAACCAATTCCGACATGGCGTTAAGCACTTCGGTATTCGGATAGTTTAACGAAAGTTCCTCAATATCGCCCGGACGCAAAGTCAGATACCCGCTCTGATATAAAAAACCTGCGGGAGGCGTATCGTCCATATCGCCCGGATTTTCGACAAAATTGCGCGAGACAGGGAAATTGCGAAATTCCTCTACCGTTAAATTCCTGCCTTTCATATAGTCGGCAATGAATTTGGGCTTACCCGAAAGCATCCAGAAATTTGAAAATTCTTTCTTCTCAAAAAAAGAGAGGGTCGAATAGGGATTGTAAAGTCTTACTTTAGCTTTACTGTCGAATGAAAATCCATTGTAATAATAGCGCATTTTATCCATTAATTCCGGGGTGGAAATCTGCATTTCGCTGGCCGTTTCGTCCAAATAATCGGGAAAACAGTGAATGATTTCCTCCTCTGTATATCCGCATATATCCGCATATTTTGATGTCATGGATATGTCGAAAGGCGTATTGAGGGTAGAAAACATGCCAAACCGCGCGAATTTTGAAATGCCGGTGATGAATGTAAAACGGATATATTCGTCGTTGGCTTTGATTTGTATGTAATAGTTTCTCAACACTTCACGTACTTTTTCAGCCATATCGGGGTCGTTCACAAAATCGGTATAGGGCTTGTCGTACTCATCCACTAATATGACCACTTTTTGACTGTATTTTCTGGCCGTTCTGAATATTAATTCGTTGAGTATGTCGCCGGCGCTATTGCGGGTTACGATATCTACACCCAAGCTTTCCGCTATTAACAGCGTTTTCTGTTTGGTAGATTCCCGTAACTCATCAATCCCGTTTGTGGCAGAAACCTTGCTCATATCCAACCGGATAACAGGGTTAGGTTTAAAATCCGGCCGGTTCAGAAACTCCTCCGCATAAAGTCCTTTGAAAAGTTCTTTTTTGCCCGAAAACAGGGCGTCGAAAGTAGAGACAGTAAGCGATTTACCAAATCTGCGTGGACGGGCAAGGAAATAGATTGCGCCGGTATCTATCAGATCGACCAGATATTTCGTCTTGTCAATATACACATAACCTTCTGTTCGCAACGTTTCGAAAGTCTGTATGCCAATAGGCAATTTTAATCGTTTCTTTTCCATGCCTGCAAATATAGCATAAATCGAGCGCAATACAAAAGAATAGCGACGACAAAGTTTTACTCATTTTTGTAAAAGGCGAAAAAACATACAATTCTCATTCTTCAATTCTCGATGCTTATGCATAAATTATCAACAGGATACATTTTAGATGAATGTACCTTTTTGCTTAATTGTAAAACAAAAACGTATGATTGTTCATTTTCACAGCTGAAAACATGTATCTTTTTGTAAACATCTCCAAATATGTATTCACTATTTTTGCAAAAATGGATTCATAAAGATAACATACAGCGTAATTTTAAATAAGATCACATAGGATGAAACAGCAGTGTAAATTAATCAGTGAAATAAAGTTGGAGACCATTTCAAAAAACAGGGCGGGTGCGAAAAGCCTGATCAGAAGAGGAAACTTTTAAACAATTCAATATATTATTAATAAATCTCATGATGTTTAATTTAAAACTTTTAAAACAATGAAGAAATTTTTACTTTTAGTTTGTGTGGTGCCTTGCTTGTTAAGCGCTCAGCATGCCACAGTGAAGAATGTGTTGAAAGACAGACAGTCTATTCAACAAGTGTTAAAAAGCCTGTCGGTCGCAGCACCGGAACAGGTAGTGACCCGTGCCGGAACGGAAAGCAACCTGCTGGACTCTGTTTACATTTATGACGACAAGGCTAAAACAGAACTTTCCGAAAAGAAAATCTTTACCTATACATCAAAAGACGGTAAAATAACGGTAGAAGAATTATGGTATGAGCAAAATTATTCCGGGTGGGAGGCTTATGAAAAAATGATGTATGTTTTGAATGAATCGGACTTGATAAATCCGATTGAAATATACTCCTACAGTTATGAAGATGGCGATTGGATACTGTTTATGCAAATGAAAGCCACAGCATTTGATGGCGCCGGACGCCCTACAGTGTATGATGTTGAATCATCATGGTTTGAGGATCTAATGCGTATGGAAGTCACTTATAATCCGCAAGGATTAATGATTTCGCGTTCGATATTGATGCAGACAAGTAATTCAAGTCTTCCCTGGTTTGCGGTTCAAACAGAAGAATTCACTTATGATGCAGCAGGGTATGTGATTAAAAGTGTGTTTACCGATTATGAAGGTATTTCTTCGACAGAAGAATACGTAAATGATGAATATGGAAATCCAATCTCCATGAAATACACAGGGATAGAAGAAGGTTATGGCGAATGGGAATATGAAGAATATTACACCAATTACTATCCNGCAGGCAATGCGAATGAAATGATTTTCTCTATTCAATCGACTGTTTATCCCAATCCGGNATCGGAAGTATTGTATGTAACAATAGAGGGTGCGGGCGAAGCGTTTATTACNTTGGTAAATATGTCAGGAAGCACGGTGTTCCAGCAAAAGACAAGTCAGCCTGTCGTATCCATTCCCGTACAGTCATTTGCCAAAGGAAATTATATCCTGACCATTCAGGCAGGTGCAGGGACGAAATCGCACAAGGTAATTATCTATTAATCATTTCTCAACCCTGACAGGGTTTAAAACCCTGTTAGGGTTTCCTGTTGTATGATACCTCCTCTTAATAAAACCAGAAACCCTTATTTGGTTAATTTCACAATGATTCTGTCGAGTAAGTCGGGTTTGCCTTTTTGGATGGTAAAGTAAGAGGTCTGGATGCCTCCAAACTCACGGAAAAACCGCTCTACTCCGGGCATCATGGAGCCTTCGAAATCAAAAACATCTGTAAAACCGGCAACATATTGAATGGCTTCCCATAAGACAAGACTGTGGGCGCCGGAATGACGAAGTGCCGGATCACCCCCTCCGGCAATATACCAGGCTGATTGCTTTTGCCAGACAACAAAAACGGCAGCATGTAATTGCCCTTGCAGGTCATAGCCGCCCCAAAGTTCTCCCTGATTTCTTTCACGGCATACCTCAATCAAACGGCACAAAGCATTGATATCCTGTTTGTTCTTTTTTTGCTGACGCTCGAATGTCTGCGACAGTATATGCAGAAAATCGTCGACAGGGATGCCCTGTTTGACTGTGATTTGAAACTGTTCTTTTGCTTTCCTGATATTTCTGCGTGTTTGTTGACTCATATTTTCCAACAGGCGGTCAGGATTTTTCAGGTCTTTCAGCAGGTAAGTATAGCGGGTGGTCTGCGAATAGCCTTGCCAATAAAATGGTAACCAGTCTGTGAAGTCGTAATAAAAGTTTTGCAGGAAACTTCTGAAGGGTTTGAGTTGTGTTATGATTTGTTTACATAGCGATTGCCGGCGCTCCTGTGCAGAGATATATTTTGTGTCATCCGAATAAGGTGCATACCAAACACCCATTGTTTGTGTATAGGCAGGCATGGAAATGATATGGGGACGAAGAAGATAGTAGGGGAGGGCTGCCTGAATTTTATCTTTTTCCTTAATCAGGAAGACATCCCAATTGTTTTCTCCGCAGGCAGCGTCTAACCACCAGTCTCTTGAGAAGACTGGAATGCTTTCTTCTGTTTCACACAGTTGACGGTATTCTTCTTTAGACACGAGAACAATTATGAATAACTGAATAACTGAATAACTGAATAACTGAAAATGACGGGATTTTCAATTATTCAATTACTCATCATTCCTAATTAATTATTTTTATCTCTTTAATGCCTGAAAAATAAGCGTTTCGAGTTCTTCAGCCAATTCGGGATTGTCGTTGATGCATTGTTTGGCGGCATCACGTCCTTGTCCGAGTTTAGTATCTCCGTAACTATACCACGATCCGCTTTTCTTGATGATATTCAGTTCGACTCCCAAGTCAACAATTTCGCCGGCATGGGATATCCCTTCTCCAAACATCAGGTCAAATTCTGCTTTGCGGAACGGGGGGGCTACCTTGTTTTTCACTACCTTGACGCGCACCTGATTACCGATGGCTTCATCTCCGTTTTTCAACGTTCCTGTCTTGCGGATATCCAGTCGAACGGAGGCGTAAAATTTGAGAGCATTACCACCGGTGGTTGTTTCAGGATTACCAAACGAGACACCTATCTTGTCTCGTAGCTGGTTGATAAATATGCAAGTTGTATTTGTTTTGCTGATGGTAGCCGTCAGTTTGCGCAGGGCTTGCGACATCAGGCGTGCCTGCAATCCCATCTTGCTGTCGCCCATTTCTCCTTCCAGTTCAGCTTTGGGAGTCAACGCTGCAACCGAGTCGATCACAACAATATCGACAGCCGACGAACGGATCAGTTGTTCGGTTATTTCGAGTGCCTGCTCACCGCTATCGGGTTGCGAAATCCATAGATTTTCCACATCGACACCGAGTTTTTCGGCATAGAAGCGGTCGAAAGCATGTTCAGCATCGATAAAGGCTGCTATTCCGCCGTTTTTCTGGGCTTCGGCAATGGCATGGATGGCAATGGTTGTTTTTCCTGACGATTCGGGACCATATATTTCAATGACTCTTCCGCGAGGATAACCTCCGACTCCCAATGCTGCGTTTAGTCCGATGGAACCTGTCGAAATGACTGCGATATCTTCAATCTTTTCTTCACCTAACTTCATGATTGAACCTTTTCCATAAGTCTTCTCGATTTTTTCCATTGTAGCCCGGAGCGCTTTCAGCTTATCCGTATCCACAGCCGGTTTTCCTTCTGTCTGAACATTTTTGTCTTCTTCTTTTTTGTCTTTTGCCATAATGATTCTTATTTATATAATGAATAATAGTTTTTTCAATTATTACAATTCAAGGTTGATATTAAACACTTCATGCCACGGCAGGCCTTGTTCGTTTAATTCTTTCATAAATGGGTCGGGGTTAAATTCCTCGACATTCCAAACGCCCGGTTTTTTCCAGATTTCTTTAAAAAATAATTTCGCTCCAATCATGGCCGGCACTCCTGTGGTATAACTGACGCCTTGTGCACCCGTTTCTTTGTATGCCGCCTGATGGCTGCAATTGTTATATACATAGTAGGTTTGTTCTTTCCCGTCTTTGAGCCCACGAAGGCGGCATCCGATCGAAGTCTCTCCGGTATAGTTTGCTCCAAGGCTTCCCGGATCGGGCAGTAAGGCTTTTAAAAATTGAAGCGGGACAATTTCTACTCCGTTAAACCATATCGGTTTAATACTTGTTATACCAATGTTTTGCATCACGCGCAGGTGTGTCAGGTATTCTTGCCCGAAGGTCATCCAGAAACGGGCGCGCTTGATTGTCGGGAAGTTTTTTACCAAACTTTCCAGTTCTTCGTGATACAAAAGGTATGATTCGCGTGGTCCGATATTGGGGTAACTGATCGGTTTATGTACTGATAATGAAGGTATAGTGATCCATTTACCGTTCTCGAAATAACGGCCTTTTTGCGTAATCTCGCGAATGTTTACTTCCGGATTAAAATTGGTAGCAAAGGCTTTTTGGTGATCGCCGGCATTGCAGTCGACAATGTCTAAATAGTGTATTTCATCGAAATGATGCTTCGATGCATAAGCTGTAAAAATGCTGGTGACCCCCGGATCGAAGCCGCAGCCCAAAATAGCCGTTATTCCTGCTTTCTCGAAACGCTCTTTATACGCCCATTGCCAGCCGTATTCAAAACTTGCTTCGTCAATTGGTTCGTAACTGGCAGTATCTAAATAACTTACTCCAAAAGACAGACAAGCGTCCATGATAGTAAGATCCTGATAAGGAAGCGCCAGATTAACCACTAAATCCGGTTGAAAACGCCTGAATAAAGTCAGTAATTCATCAATTCGATCTGCATCTACCTGTGCCGTCTGGACTGAAACATTTTTTATATCGGCAGCAATTTTATCACATTTGCTTTTTGTACGGCTGGCAACCATGATATGCGTGAACACATCGCTGTTCATCGCCATTTTTTTTACGGCAACCGTGCTGACTCCACCGGCTCCAATTACTAAAACTCTTTCCATTGTATGATAAATTAAATTAAAAATCAATATAGAATCAAAGTGATTAATATGATCATTTGACAAATATACAACATTATCTTAAATAAGTCAAAAGGATTTTTCAAATTTTTCATTCATACATCAATAAGTTCGAACTGTTAAGTATTATTTGATAGTTTTATATCTCTGGTTTGCAATATATTAAACGGATTTGTTAAAAATCCCGTACATCACAGTCCCGACAGCTGCACACTGACGATCCGCTATGTCAAAGCACACATTTTTATTGAGAGTGTAGAGAGTAGAGATAAATGCCACAAATACACGCTACACTCTCAACGCAGGGTTCTACTTTTTAATTTTTAATTAATTTATGCGTCTGCATGTTACCCTCGGAAAGCACAACCTGCAGGATATAAGTACCTCTGGGCAAGCCGGAAACATCGAAGCGGATTTTTCCTTCCTCGCTGGCGAATGTAACCGGGATGGTTTTTCCTGTGAGGTCAAACAGTTGTACATGCTGTACCTTGTCCGTAGCGCCGGATACCCATACATCATCCGATGCCGGATTGGGATAAACGGCAACTGTTTCCCGAACGATGAATTCCGCACTTGTTGCTCCAACCGTGATATAGCCTTGCCTGACGACCTCGTCGCTGCCGTAACTGTTCGTTGCGACCAGACGGACAGGGTAAGTACCCACCGTGAGATAGGCTACTTTGGGGTGTTGCAGCGAAGATATCGGCGGCATGCCTCCCTGAAACGTCCAGCGCCATGAGGTGGGGTTGCCATCTGACATATCGACAAACTGAACGTTGAGCGAACGGATTCCCTGCCGGGCGTCGGATGTAAATGAAGCCACAGGCTTGGTGCCCAATTGCCGCGTACCCGTCCCGTAATATACCGGATATAAGCCGCCGGTGACGAAAATCGTCTCATCTGTATAACTCACTTTGGGGGAAATCTTGTCGCTTCCCAGGTCTTTATAGGCAACTGCATAATCGTTTGTTTTAAAGTCAAACGAATTAAAGGCGATACGCTTGTCGTCCATGCTGTAACTTGGAGAGGACGTTATAACATTTAAATGAATCACATCCACGTCGGTTGTTGTCAGATTCGCGCCGACAATTGCATTGGTATCGTCTTCTTCATCATAGAAATCGAAGGCAATGATGTAGGGCGAATTTTTGGCAAAGACCGGATTGAAGACCTGCACGCCTCCAGTGAGATCGGAAAACAGTTTAACGATCTCGCCCGTGCCCCATGTATTCTTGCTGTTGTCCCACACGTGAAGCAGCCCGATGTCCCAATATTCGACCATACTGCCACCTACCGAAGAGCCGACTACATTGTAGGCGTCGTAGAGCAGGTATTCGCCCGTGTGATCGAATTCGATGGCGTCGGCGTAGCGCGGACCTCCTGATCTTGCGCCGTCTGAGCTGGTAGTCGGATTATAGAGTTTGAAAGTCACCCATTTTCCCGTATTGAAATCATATACATAGATGAGACCGTCTTCATATGTGGTAATCACAGCCATGCGTTTGCCGTCGCGCGATATGGCGACGCTTTGATTATCCCCTTCGCTATTGATGGTTTCTTCTCTCCCCGTGGTCATATCCAATCTTCGGATGTTGTTTTTATCATCGACAAAAATCGTATATTTTCCGTCGTCGGTCACGCTCGGTGTGCTATACATAACAGTGGTGGATATCGGTGTAATACTCCGGTAATCGGTTGTTTTATACAGGCTGTTACCGTCAGCCGGATCGGCATTGCAAATCAGCATTCCCCACTGTCCGGGGTTGGTTGGCAAGTCGGTGGGTGGCTGCGGAGGCGGTTGGTTGTCAACCGGTTCATCGATGATGCCCACCTTGTCGAAAGTGTTGGATAGGGTCTGCACATCGCCGCTGAAGTTTAAATCCCTTGCCGCCTGTATGACGGCTTTACGCAGGTCGATGAACTTGGAAGTAGGCGTGAGGTAAGTAGCCAACGCGCGGTAGTACACCTGTTCGGCTCTTTCCTTGCTTGTGGCCGTGGCGTAGAGATAAAAAGCATAGTTCGAAATGCCGCTGTTGTAATGAACGCCACCGTAATCATAGTCTGTTCCCAGATACACTACCTCCGATATGTTTGCCGGCTGCCAGCCACGGTCGCCTTCCTTTGTTCCGCCATTGTGCGGATTCGCCATATTGCGCATAGCGCCGGATGGGTAATATCTTGTGTCTTTGATAATGGTTTCCCCAATCGTCCAGTTTGCCCGGTCGACCATCGCCCCGAAAATGTCGGCAAACGTTTCGTTAATGGCGCCCGACTGGTTTTTATACTCTAATTTAGCTGTGTGCGAAACGACGGCGTGACCCCATTCATGGGCTACTACATCTAATGCGCCTGCCAAAGGATAAAAGGCATTGCGACCGTTTCCCAATGCGATGAAAGCACCATTCCAGTAAGCATTATCATACCCGCCGCCATCTTCGTGGGGTACATTAATTACAGCCACCATGCTTGCTCCTTTGCCGTCAAACGAATTGCGTTTAAAGGTGTTTTGCAGATAGTCGTACACCTGTGTACTGTAATACATGGTAGAAATGGCAGCCGGATTGTTCCAGGTTGTTGAAGCGTTAGAGGCAAGAGACGCCGTAGCAGTGCCTTCACGGAACTCCTTGTTATTCTTTGCATCGTAAACGCCAATGATACCGGTAAAACCCTCCGCTTTGAACATGGGTTTGGTCGCGTTGGCCATATAATGTGTGCCGTTACCCCAGAGGTAGGTATTTACTGTGCGTGATGTGTCGTGCAAGTCCTTGCCTGTCCCTGTGTTGGGGCCTTCAGAGGGGGTGTTGTTGTATTTTTCTACCACTTCGCCGCTATGGGCGTCAATATAGTAAATCCATTCGTCGCGGATATTGGGACGGATAATGACCTTGTAACTATAGTTATAGGTGTTCAGTTTGGTTGGGTAATAAATCTCTTCGACGGTGGGATGTTCATAGTTTAATGTTTGCTTCATAAACTCGCCTGGCGTATTGATTGTGGTCGTTTGGATCAGGTCTTGTCTGGCAATGCGGACGGCGTCGGCAGCGCTAAAGCG
>JGI24702J35022_10001444_pt1 | contig 14804 bp, 12 predicted proteins | sample TergutTh196P4_FD_35022 | JGI IMG/M metagenome (IMG submission 35022)
ATAAGGTTATATATTCCCGTAATTCCGCTTGCATCCCTGGCGCCGGTGAATTCTATTAAAGCCCGGTTTGAAAAAATTGATGTGCCGTCGGGCGCAAAAACCTCAATGGGAATGGGGAGCATGTTTAGAATCTGGAACCAGGGCTCGTCCTTTTCGCCGGCTGTCTGAAAATAGTTGATGAGGTTTTCGAACTGGGCCGTAAAGCCGAAAGCTGTTTTACCCTTTGGAGCGATCTTCCGGGAAATCTGCTTCCTTGCGGGCTTTGCCTGAGGGATCTTTGTTTCTGGCATGGAGAAAGTATACAGGGAAAAGAGAAAAAAGAAAAGAAGAAGATGAAATCAACAACACTGTTCTTTGGCTCTCTCATGATATGAGTTCCCGGATATTAACTCTTGCCAAGAATATTACTTGATTGGAAGGCGGGATTCTTCATTTGCCTTCCAATTATGTACTATTCTTTGTACTTTTGGGTCTTCAAGTAAGATAAATTTTGAAGATTCTCCGGTATAATGCAAAATTCTAAAATATTGGAGTTTTTTGCTTTTTACTTGAGTTTTTAGGTAAATCGTAGTATCCTGTTTTTGGTAGTAAATCATTTACTTAAGGAGTAATTATGAAAATAGGAACTGTAAAGGAAATTAAGAAGCATGAGTACCGGGTTGGTTTGACGCCAAAAGCCGCAGAATCTTATGCAAATGCGGGAAACACCGTATTCGTGGAAAAGGGCGCCGGTGAAGGTTCCGGCTTTTCTGATGATCAATACGCCGCAGCGGGGGCAAAAATTCTGTCAACAAGGCAGGATGTATGGGCCCAGGCTGACATGATCGTAAAGGTAAAGGAGCCCCTGGAGGATGAATACGCTCTGGTCCGGGAGAATCAGATCCTGTATACCTATCTGCACCTGGCTCCGGATCGCCCGCAGACCGATGCCCTGGTAAAAGCAAAGTGCATAGCCATCGCATACGAGACCATACGCAGCCGGGACGGGCAGCTTCCCTGCCTTAAGCCGATGAGTCAGATCGCCGGCCGCCTCGCGATTCAGGAAGGGGCAAAATACCTGGAAAAACCGATGGGCGGCAGGGGAGTGCTTCTCTCGGGCGTACCCGGTGTTCCCCAGGCCGAAATCGTTGTTCTTGGCGCAGGCGTTGTCGGAGCAAATGCGGTTAAGATGGCTGTTGGTACATGCGCCCATGTAACGGTAATTGATATAGATCTTAACAAGCTGGAGTATCTTGAAGACATTTACGGCAGCCGGATTACAACTCTGTATTCAACCCCGGAAAATATTGATGATATTCTTCCCAAAGCAGATTTGGTTGTGGGTGCGGTACTTATTCCGGGTTCAGCGGCTCCAAAACTCGTCCTTAACAAGCATCTTCCCAAGATGAAGAAAGGCTCGGTAATAGTAGACGTTGCCATTGATCAGGGCGGCTGCAGCGAGGCAAGCCATGTCACTTACCACGACGACCCGATCTTCATCAAAGACGGTGTTGTGAATTACTGCGTAGGCAATATGCCCGGCGCGGTATCTTCTACATCCACTACCGCCCTTAACAATGCCACCCTGCGCTATGGTCTTTCCATTGCAAAACTGGGCGCAGAGGCAGCACTGAAACAGGATGCCGGCCTTCTGGAAGGTTTGAATGTGTATAAGGGAGCCATTACCTACAAGGGTGTCGCCGACGCTCACGGGCTTTCCTATACCCCGGCGCAGGATGTTATTAAGTAAAAGAAGATAATTTTGATCTAATTCAAAATTTGACTTGATCGACAACACGTTGTTTGGGCTTGAGCAAAAACAAGGAGTATCGCAAGTCTAAATTGGTTTTACAGTTAAGGCGCCATGCTGTTCCGTCCATGCTGGAATGGCATGGCTGTTTTTATGAGCAATTCAGAATGGAAATTTGTGGTTTAAATGAAATTTGCATGACATGGGGAATTTTTTGAATATTTCAATACAAAATGTTGTTAAAACCTATAATAAAGGCATAAGAGCGCTGGATGATGTATCAATTGAAATAACAAGCCCAAACATGATAGGTCTGGTTGGCCCAAACGGAGCTGGGAAAAGCACCCTCTTAAAACTGCTTGTTGCCGCCCTTTTGCCGGACTCAGGCAGGATATTGCTTGACAGCGAAATGCTGCAAAAGAAGGAAATGTACCTTAAAAGTATATTGGGTTATCTGCCGCAGTCATTCGGCCTTCATGATGATCTCAATGTCTGGCAGTTTTTGGATTATATGGCGGCTTTAAAAAACATAAAAAACTCAAGTGAAGTAATTGCAAAAGTTGTCCATGACACTAATCTTGATGAAATAAAAAAAAGTAAAATCAGGACCCTGTCCGGAGGCCAAAGACAGCGTACCGGCATAGCCCAGGCGCTGATAGGCGATCCGGCTTTGCTTATTCTTGATGAACCCACAGTTTCTCTGGATCCGGAAGAGAGAATTAATTTCCGCAACCTGTTTTCTCAATACGCCCAGGATAAAACAGTTCTGCTTTCTACCCATATTATTGAAGATGTAGAGGCTATATGCGGCAGGATTATCGCAATTAACCAGGGGAAAATCCTGTTCGATGGCAGGCCGGAGGAGCTAATCCAGACGGCGCATGGGCATGTTGGAATTATCGAACAGGGCAGGGAAGTCACAAGCGGCAAGGCCTTTCAGATTACTTCCCGCGTAAATACCGCCCGGGGTGTTAATTGCCGTATCGTTGCAGAGACCCTGCCCTCCTGTGCACAGCCCGTTGAACCTTCGCTTGAAGATGCGTATATATATCTCATCGGGAAAGGCCGGCGGGAATGAGATTCCTTAACCTGGCGCGTGTAGAAATTTACAGAATATTCAGGGTAAAGCTCACATGGCTTTTTGTGGCTTTAGCAGCCTTAAGTCCTTTATTTGGTTTTACCATTTTTAGGCTGAACGAAACAGAAACTGCCGGTACTCAAATGATCATCAATCCGCTTTCAACCGGCGCTATTTGCTCCTGTGTTTTGTTTGTGTTATTTACGCTGTTTGAACTGGACAGGGTGTACAAATACAGGATTTCCGCCATTGTGTACGCGGTAAGAGCGGCAATAACTTTCCATGCCGCAAAAATGATCGCAATATTTTCCGTTTCAATTTTTACCGGGCTTTTAACGATCCTGATTTATTTCCCCTATACCATGATCAAAATGGAATCTTTTGCCGACCCGGGATTATATGTATCGTCGTATCTTGTTTTTATGATGCCCGCCATGTGGTTCGGCAGCCTTATTGCGGCGGTCTTTTACCAGATTTTCCGCAGGGTGGAAATTTCATTTATGGCGGCGGCAGCCTGTATTTTTGCAAGTTTCAATTTTTTTATTTCCGGAGATTTTCTTTTAAGCTGGGTGATGATGAATATTCCCGTTTTCTCGGATGGCTTCGGCAATGCAAGACCCTTAAGAATGGGGCTCTATAGCCGCATTTTCTGGTTAGTATTTTTAACCGGCGCATGGATCATATCCCTATTATGCACAAGACAGTACGAAAAAGGCATATTTGGCTCATTTTTGTGCAATGTCAGGAAATGGCATCTGCCTCTATTGGGAACGCTTTTACTTTTGCTGAGCATAAATCATTTTGAGAAGCAGCCATTTTTTAATAAAGCCCCGTTGGAAATAGACTGGAGCGGGTATGATTCCATTTATGAATATAATAGCGGATTTAATGTTTCAAAAGCCACAGCTCATGTAAAACCGGATTTTAGCCGGGGTACGCTGATTGGTGAAGTATCGTATATTTTGAGTGATGACAGCGCGTACGGCATAAAGAGAATGGCTATTAACTGCGGGTATACTTTGTACAGTATCAAGGCAGACGGAAAGCCTGTTATATTCACTGATTTTGCCGATGATCAATTTCTCACAAAAATTATTGAGTTTAATATCCCGGACAAAACAAGAGAGCTCTCAATCGAATATGGCGGTTATCCCATGTTATGGGGCTCCAGTACATTGCAATTTATATGCGTGGAAATAAGCCCCGATAATGTTGAACTCCGCTCCGCATCATTAATTCCTGATCTGCGTTTGGATAAAACCAATGTAGAAGTCAGTATTGTTCTGCCGGAGCATTTTACTCCCTTGCCTTCGACCCTGAATCAAACTGTAAGGGGTTCCATGGATAATGGAGACGGTACAAAAACATGGATAATAACTCACCCCCAGAGTGATTATATTGAAATTTACTCGGCGGATTATGTCAGCAGAATTATCAATGCAGGTTCAATAACAGTTGAATTTTTTTATCATAGAAACTTCCATGATCTTTTGGAAGAAAATGGATTTGATAAAGCAATAGCCGATGTTTTTAATTATTGCACCGGACATTTTGGGCCCCTGCATTTTTTAAAGGATAATTATCTTAGACTGATAATGACATCTGCCTATAATTTCGGCGGCGGAGCTTTACCCGGCATTAGTGACATGAGTGAAACCACTTTTTCCATATATTCACTTGCCGATCCCCGGAAAGGCGCCACAGGTATGGAAATTCTCGCCCATGAAATTATCCACCAGTGGTGGGGGCTTAACCGGGTGATTTGGGACGATTTGGAAAATCCCGCGTGGACGGCGGAGGGCCTGACTGTTTATTCAACGTATCGTCTATATAAGGAAAAATACGGTGAAGAATACGGCAGGCTTTACTATGTGGATAAATGGGAGGAAGAAGTTAAGGCAATGAACCGTAATTTCTACCGCCGCCATCCTGAGTATTTAAGTCTTTTACCCGAAAACTTTGGCGCAGGAATCCGTGTCAGCGAGTTAAATGTTTTAAAGTACAGCCTTATGCCTCTCATTATTTACCGGGCTGCAGAACTGGTTGGCGGCGAAGAGGCTATGGACAGGATATTATCGGGCCTGGCACAATCAAACAACTACGAACAGCTGACATTTCCGGAATTTTTGGAAACTTGCGGCTTAACAAAAGAGGATATTGCCATTGAATAGAATATTTATTTACGAACTTAAAAGGCTTATTTTTAATAAATTCTTTTTATCAATGATACTCATTACCGGCCTGTATGGTTTTATGACGCTGAGCAGGGAAATAATTATAGGCATTGCCTTTACGGCACCGTTCTCGTCCTGGAGCTTCGGCGCGTACCTTGCGAATGTACTGCCTTTACTCATGACAACTCTTTTTTTATTTATAATTTTTATGTACTCAAACCATGAAAAACAAGTCTTGCAGCTTATATTCGCAACCCCTGTTGATCCAGTTAAATTTGGGCTTGTTAAATGCTCGGCAATTGCCTCTGGTTTTATTATTATGTCGTTATTTGTCATTGTACTCAGCATGGTAATTTACGCCGTACTGTTCAGGTTTTATCATTTTGGCGATTTTATCATCCCTGCCATTATTACAGTAATTCCATGCCTGCTTTTTTTCCTGGGCGCAGCTTTGCTGCTGGGCAGCATAAAACCGAATATTCTTTACGTTTTAATGTTCGTTGTTTTTTTAATGCCTTTCATACCGCTTCCCGTCTTTTTTGATTTGTATGGAAATAAATTTTTTAATGCCTATCCATTGACATTACCTGCAGGAATTGACGGGGAACCCGCATTTTTTTTGCCAATCCCTTTCATTCTGGGGAAAATTTTATTCAGCGCTGCCGGTGTTATAATGTTTTTGGCAGGCATTAAGAGATATAATAGAAGTATGGGATAGTGGAAAATCAGGCATGCACATAATTTCCACTATCACATACTTTTATATTCACTTATTTTACCATTTCATAAACCTTAAAACCTGAATCAACCGCCATATGCGTTCCAAGGCCTATGCCTTCAACATCATTGCCAACATAATACAATCCGGGAATTGGGCTTTTGGCGCGCGGCCTGTTTTTGCCCGTAGTTCCCACCGTCATTGCTATGCCATAGGCTTCTCCGCCCTGGCCGCTCATTATGCTGTCGTTTCCAACTGCCGGGACTGCCGCAGGGCTCATTATTTCTGTGCGCTCAATATGGTCAAAAATTTGCGGTTCAATTTTTTTAAGTCTTTTCTCGATATACTCCAGATATGGTTTTACATCAAGATTTGGATCAGGCGCGCAGGACATAACGGCGTAAACGCATTGTTTGCCCTCGGGCGCCATTCCCTTATAGTGCGAGGTTGTTCCAATGTAGATATAGTTGGATTCCGGTTTTTTTTCGCCCTTTGCCATTTTTTCAAATTCATGATATGGCTCTATGCATCCATGTGGGAAATACACCTTTGTTATATAGTCTATAACCGGAGCATCGGTAAAATATCTAAATCCCACACAGGCTAATGTGTTTTCGAGTTTTTTAAGCGTAGAAATATAATCTGCATCAAAATACTCCTCTCCTGTAAGCTTCATGGCAGTTTGGCGAATCCCGGCGCTGCTTATGACTATTCCTGATTTATAGGTTTTTCCGTCCGATGTAATTATTCCGGCTGCTCTGCCGTTCTCGATTATTATTTTTTCAACACGGCTATTCATCAGCAGTTTACCGCCGTTTTCTGGAACAGCTTCCGCCATTATTTCAAAGAAGCCGCCTATGCCGCATTCATAATACCTGCCGCCCCCTCCTTTTGAAGCTGTTTGAAACTGCCTTACCATTTCCGCCGCCGCTGCCTTGTCGGCGGTGGTTTCATAACTGCCTTCGGCAAAGGCGGCGAGGATATAGGTCATAACTCCTTCATGCAGGCCAAACTGCTTTACATAATCATACGCGGATATGTCATGCAACGTTTCAATTTCAGAAGGCGCCATTTCCTCAAGGGTTTTGAAAAACTTCCCTACTTTTTCCAGGGCTGAGAGGTCATCCTTATTAAGCCCGAAAGTAAAAATAAGTTCAGCAGGCGATTTGGTAAAATCCCATGAATTTACCTTGCCATTTTCGTCCTCATAGGAGATATAGCTTGTTTTGGGGAATTCATCTCCGTATATGGGCTTGACCCTGTCCTGTTTTCCAAGCCGCGAGGAAAGCTCTTCAAACAGGGAAGCTCTTGTTGGAACGCAGTTAATTGGAAACAGCTCATATTTAAATCCGTTATTTTTGAGCGTTTTCATTCTTCCGCCGGGAGTATCGTTTTTATCGGCCAGTAAAACTTTTTTTCCGTCGTTGGCCAAAAGACTGGCAACTGTTGTACCGCCTGGTCCGGCGCCAATAACTATTGCGTCAAATTCGTTTTTTTCTTTCATATTAATCTCCGGTAGGTTTTTTGGACAAATGTCTTAAATGTTACACTTGTCTTATACAAGACAAATGTATTATACTATATTCATGGGGTCAAGCATTTTTATAAAAAATGGACAAATCCCGGAAACTGTAAAAAATGTGACAGGAGGGACAAAGTGTCACAAATAGCCAGCCCATACAATAGACAAGTTCTGCGGACACGCTCATGGATCTTTGAGGCTCTGATGCTGCTGCTGGATGAAAAACCGTACAGCAAAATAAGCGTTTCGGATATTACCAAAAAGGCAGGGATAGCCCGGCAGACATTTTACCGCAACTACAATGACAAAACTGAGATTGTTTCCGAGTACCTCATGAAAACCATTAATCTGGCGCTGCTTAAAAGTGACGGCGGCAAACAGGGAGATAGACAAAGCAAAGTGGTTCTTACTTTCAATTACAAATACATGATCGATAACAGGGATAAAATAAAAAAATTACTGTCCATAGTTGATATTGAACACCGTATCCGGGGCGAGGCAAAGGAATTTCCTTTGACCCTTTTGGCGCAATATAAAAGCAGGCTTCCAGATGGAGAATATTTGATATGCCGGTATAAATTGTATTATCAGTTGATTGGATGCCTTCAGGTATTTTTTGACTGGTTTTTAAACGACATGCCGGTGCCTCCGGATCATATAATTTCTTTTCTCAACGCCATGAACAATCCCAAAACAATCCTATACCGCAATATTCCGAATATAGCGGTACGTATCAATGAAGGGTGATCCAAACTTCTGAATCCCTTGCTCTTTTCCAAAAGGCAGGATAATCTGGATTAAACCAACTTATGGAGGATTTTATGGTACAGACCGATCCGGTTGTGCAGAAATGGGTGGATCGCTACGGCGAATGGTTCATGGAAGAAAAAAAAGACGGAAGTTTTTCCGGTCTTCTGGAAAAAGCCCGGATGAGTAAAAAATTGTATCCATATAAAAATTTGTTTTCTCCCCTTCAGATCAATAAAATCACAATAAAAAACCGTATTGTAATGGCGCCGATGGGCAATATCTGCATGTGCGATGAAACAGGCCGGCCCAACGAAAAAATGCTCCAGTATTTTTATGAGCGTGCCCGGGGCGGAGCCGGGCTTATCACAACGGGGCTGATTCCTGTAAGCCATGGACTGGACAATTCGATCACCGAGCTGGGAGAGCTTTCCTACTTTCCCCGCATAGATAGATCCCGGTCAGTTTTTGCCGGCTGGCGGGATCTTGCTCAGGGTGTACATTCTTTTGGTTCCAGGATCTTTATTCAGCTTACACCCGGGCTGGGAAGGGTGGGGAATCCCCAATGCCTTCTTACCATGCATAAGTTTCCCAATTCGGCTTCGTTAAACCCAAGCTTTTACATACCGCAGATCCCATGCGTTCCATTAAGCGCAGGGAAGCTGAGGAAGATAGTCCGCAACATGGGACAGGCTGCGGCTGACGCAAAAACCGCGGGGATTGACGGCGCTTATCTCCATGGCCATGAAGGTTACCTTCTTGAGCAGATGACCAACGGCGCCTTTAACCGGCGTATCCTTGGCAGGTATGCCAACAAACAGGCTTTTGGCATTGACTGCGTTCGTGAAATGAGAAAGCGTACAGGACCGGATTTTCCAATCATGTACCGCATTGATCTTTCCCTTGCGCTTAACGAAACCTACGGCGAAGGAATGCTTGCCACAGGTTCGCTCAGGAAATTTACAAACGGCAGAACTGCAGAAGAAACTATTGCGTTCATGCGGAACCTGGTGCTTGCCGGGGTGGATATGTTTGACGTAGACCTTGGCTGTTATGATAACTGGTGGCTTCCCCATCCTCCTTCCTCAATGCCGCCCGGATGTTTCCTTGAGGTAAGCGCCATGGTTAAGGAATATTTTGAAAAGAACAATATCAAGTCCAATAAGGGGCTTCCCGTTCCCGTGGTAGCGGTAGGTAAACTCGGCTACCCGGATTTGGCTGAATCTGCCCTGCGTGAAGGCAAAGCGGACATGATCATGCTGGGCCGGCCTCTGCTCGCCGATCCCGATTGGCCCAACAAGGCCTATGCCGGCAAAGTCGAAGAGATCCGGCCCTGTATCGGATGTCAGGAAGGATGCATAAACGAATTTGTCGAGGGCGGTCATCCGCAGTGCGCGGTTAATCCCCGTACCGCTTTTGAGCATGTATTCCCTTCAATTCCGGCTCCTGCATCCAAAAAGAAAAAAATCGCAGTAATTGGCGCCGGCCCGGCCGGAATCACAACGGCGGTTATCGCAGCCCAGCGCGGTCATGTGGTGACTCTTTTTGAAAAGGGAACCAAAGCGGGAGGAAGGCTCCTGCCCGGCGGAGTTGCAAAGATCAAATATGAAGTTGAAAACTACAGATCGTATCTGGAGGCCGTTCTGAAGCGGACGGTAAAGGAAACAAAGCTCAGTTTTAAGCCAAAAACAGAAGTGGATCTTAAGGCTCTAAAAAAGCTAAAGGCCGATGTGATTGTCTTCGCACAGGGTACCAGGGATGCGCGGCTTCCCCTGCCGGGCGCCGATAGCGCTGTTCAGGCGGCGGATCTTTTTATTAATCCCGGTCTTTTGGGAAAGGCTAAAAAAGTGGTAGTTGTCGGCGGCGGAGCTGTGGGCTGTGAGGCTGCCTACTGGCTCAGGTACGAAAAGGACTGCGAAGTCACTGTTATCGAAATGGACAAATACATCATGAACCATACCTGTACCGCAAACCGGGGCCACCTGATTCACTACCTGAAAAAGGGCGGTGTCAAGATCCTCAACTGTACGCGGCTTACAAAGGTAACCAAAGAGGGAGTGGAGGTTATGCGAAATGTTTCCAAAACTGTTCCGGATCCCTATATTACCTGGCATCCAATTCTGCCCGAAAACATTGTTAATCCCCTGGCGCCAAAGCTAAAAATTGAAGAAGTCCAGGAAACCATTCCTGCGGATCTCGTGGTCATCGCAGCCGGGGGCGTTCCCGACAACAGCCTTTACCTGGAAGCCCTGGCGAATAACGCCGCACCTGAGCTGTACAATATCGCCGATAGCTTCAGTGCGGGAAAAATCCTTGAAGCGAACCGTGCAGCATACAGGCTGGCTCAGCGGTTATAGGCTCAGTGTATTATATGGAGGAAAAAGATCGATGAAACTTACCAGAGAAGAAGAAGCAATACTGGCGGGTGAAAAGGGAGAGGTAATGGCCAAGGTTATGAAAACCCTGGTCATGTACGGCGACGCCTTTGGCGCTGAAAGGATGGTTAAGGTGACAGGAGCTTGCGGCCACCTGGTTACAAGCTTCGGCCTTTCGATGATGAAGCCCGTATATGCACTGATGAATAAGCTGATAGAAACCGGAGCGCTTTCGGGTCAGAAGTTTACCGTCAATCCCAGGCCGCTTGATCCTTATGTACCCAAAGGCGGTCTGGCCAATATGCTTTTCAGGATAATGTACTCCAGACAGGAATACTATGAAGATCAGCTTGAAAAACTTGGCCTTGTAAATAATGACGGTTTCACCTGCACCTGTTATATGAATGAAGTAGGAAACATCCCAAAAAAGGGCGACGTGCTTTCCTGGGCAGAATCAAGTGCGGTAGTATATGCCAATTCGGTTCTCGGCGCCAGGTGTAACCGTAATTCCGGGATCATAGAGCTGTTCGGCAGCATAGCCGGAAAGGTGCCTTATTTTGGCCTATTAACGGATCAGGGCCGTATGGCTACCTGGATAGTTGAAGTAAAAACCAGCAGGAAACCGGAAGCCCAGCTTTTGGGAAGCGCCATCGGCATTAAGGTAATGGAAGAAGTTCCATTCATCAAAGGCCTGGACAAGTGGATAGGTACGGAACTTGGCCGGAGCATGGAAAAAGGCCGGGCTGCCTCTGATTACCTTAAGGATATGGGCGCGGCAACGGCAAGCAACGGTGCGGTCGGGCTTTACCACGTTGAAAACCTGACCCCGGAGGCAAAAAGTTCCGGCAAGGATCTTATTGCCAAAAACGCCCGCGTCTACGTGATCGACGATAAGGAGCTGGAAAGGGTGAAGCAAAACTATCCATGTATATGGAAGAACCCTTCCGCAAAACCGGAGCTGTGCTTCATCGGCTGTCCGCATCTTTCCATGGATCAGCTGAAGAGCTGGTCTGCCCGTATTTTTAGCGCGTTGAATGATGAAGGTGACTCTGCCGGAAAGGGCGGACGAAAGCTCGCCATTCCCACAGTGTTCACCGCCGCTCCCGCCGTGCTTCGTGAATTCCGCAAATCAGAGGATGCAAAAAAACTGGAAGAAGCCGGGGTGGTGTTAAGCGATATCTGCCCCCTCATGTATATGAATAATCCCCTCTGCGGGAAAAGACCGGTGATCACCAATTCCAATAAACTCAGAACCTATACTTCATCCCGGTACCATACTGATGATGAAATTATAGCCCTTGTGACGAGAGGAGAGGTAGCAAAATGAAAACCTTTAAAGGAAGAGTTATCGTCCCTTCCGGCGACGGAAAAGAAGTTAACGCCGAGGCGCTGGTTTCTCCCCAGGGCTTTAACACCCTTGCCAGTTTCCAAAAGGCCCTTATGTTCGGGGATAAGCAGGCCCGCTGTTCAGATCAGAATAATCCGGCTATTTACGGCAAGAGCATGGCCGGGAAAGCCCTTTGTCTTCCGCAGACCATAGGCTCCACCACCGGAGGCATGGTACTCTTTTGCGCCGCATCAATGGAACGTCAGCCCGCCTGTCTTCTTTTCAGCAAGCCCATCGATTCCCTTGCTGCCGCCGGCGCAATACTCGCCGGTGTATGGACTGACAAACCCATGCTTACCATTGATTCCCTTGGTGACGAATTTCTTGCGGCGGTTAAAACCGGCGATAAGTTAAAAGCAGGGGATGATGGCACGGTAGAAGTTGGTTAAACAATTGCACAGGCGTCCATTTGGAAGCTTGTGCAATTGGTAATAAAGGTTCAATCTCTTCCATTGGAAGCCCGGATACTTAAGGGATTTGATCTGGAGGGATATTTACTCCCCCATTACCCTTACATGAACTTTCCTTGTGCGGGGGCCGTCGTACTCATTGAACCAAATGCCCTGCCATGTCCCAAGAAGCAGCTTCCCGCCTGATACGATCACGGTGATTGAAGGTCCAACAAGGCTTGTCTTGGTATGAGCCGCCGAGTTGCCCTCACCATGCCGGAACTCCCGCCTGTCCGGTGAGATCCGGTCGAGGGATAGACCAACATCATGGGGAACATCGGGATCGGCGTTTTCGTTTATGGTTACGGCCGCGGTGGTATGGGGAATGAATACTACACAAATGCCTTCGGTAATTCCCGAAGAAACCACCACCCGCTGTACCTCACCGGTGACATTGAGCCATTCATTTTGGCGGGAAGTGCGGACAGAAAAGCCGGAGAGGCATGTCATTTGTTTTCCAAAAACCGCTATTTGTACGTAACCACCTGGTTTACGCTGTTTCTGGGTGAAGCGGAACTTACCGCGTCTACGCCTGAGGGAAGTCTGCCTATACGAACAATAACCACCGCGCTCTGATCCTGCGGTATTCCCAATTCTGTTTTAAAACGGCTGTTTAGGTTATCTATCGGTCCGGTATAAATTCGGGACCCGAGCCCCAGGGCCTGGGCGGCAAGGTACATGCTCTGGGCCGCGAGGGCGCAGTCCAGAATAACGGCGCCATTGGTTTTACCGTCACCGGCAGCGGAAACAACGATTAATACGTTGCCATCTATAGCCTGGGGTATGATCTGCTTTGCAAGGGCTTCATTCTGAACCACCGTAAAATGCCAGGGCTGCCGGTTGGCGGCGCTTGGAGCGCGTACTCCTGCCTGAATGATTAGGTCAAGTTCCGCCTTTGTTATAGCTCCGGCGGCATAGGTCCGGGCGCCGAAATTGTTGATGATTGGCTTTAGGGCAGGATTATCGGCACTCTGAGCGGGAAGAGCAAAAACAACCATTATTAAAAGCAGGCAAAAGAAAAGGATTGATTTTTTCATTGCATTCTCCTATATGAGCATTGTATTACATTTGAAAGACAATATATAGTAGAACTGATCGAAATGTAAAGTCGGAGGAAAATATGGAATATGGATACATCGTTGAATTCGCGGTTTTGGCTGTCGTCATCATCCAATTCATCGTAATAGTTATTCTTTTTTCAAAAAACCGGCAGGGCTCTCAGGAACATGTTTTACATAAATTATCGGAATATGATCAGAGACTGGATAAAAATGAATCCAATCTGCGTGATGAATTCGGCAGAAACCGCAATGAGACGAACAGAGCGGCAAAGGAATCCCGGGAAGAATTATCCAGGTCCCTTGATGCGGTGGAAGGAAAATTAACAAACATCATCTCCAATTTTACCGGCCTTGTTGACAACAGGATGAAAAGCATCCATGTACTTCTGGATGCGGGATTAAAAAACAACCGTGAAGAACTGAATAAATCAATTACTGTATTCGGTTCAATAGTCGAAAAGAAGCTTGCAGAAATACAAACCAGGAACGAAGAAAAGCTGGAACAGATGCGCCGGACTGTTGATGAAAAACTGCACGAAACCCTGGAAAAACGCCTTAATGAATCGTTCAGGACTGTAACCGCGCAATTGGAGTCTGTCCATCAGGGACTTGGTGAAATGCAGAGCCTTGCTTCCGGGGTTGGCGATCTCAAAAAGGTGCTTACCAATGTTTCTACCCGCGGAAATTTCGGGGAGATTCAGCTTGGCGTCATACTGGAACAGATCTTATCCGCTGAGCAATTTGAGAAACAGGTTGCCATCAAGGAGAATTCCGGCGAGAGGGTTGATTATGTAATTAATCTGCCCAATAAAAATGACAGGAAGGAACCGCTTCTGCTTCCTATAGATTCAAAATTCCCAACCGAAGACTATCAGCGGCTGATTGCAGCTTATGAAAATAAATCAAACCTTTCCCAGAAGGAATCTCAGAATGAAATAAATACAATGTCAAAGCAGTTTGAAAGATCAGTTATTAATTTTGCCAAAGACATCTCCGAAAAATATATCGATCCGCCCCGTACCACCGATTTTGCCTTTATGTTTGTTCCCACAGAAGGGCTGTTTGCGGAAATTGCCAAAAGAACATCCCTGTTTGAAACATTGCAGCGCAGTTATAAAATTACCGTTGTGGGTCCGACCAATTTTGTTGCGGTATTGAACAGTCTGCAGATGGGATTCCAGACCCTGGCAATAGAGAAACGTTCCAGCGAAGTATGGAAAACCCTTAGCGCCGTAAAAACAAGTTTCCGAAATTTTGGAGAAGCCCTCGCCAACACCAAGAAGAAACTTGTTGCAGCAACAAATGAAATCGATAATGTCGAAACTAAATCGCGCACCATAGAACGCAAATTAAAGTCCGTTGAAGAATTACCGGTTTCAGAATCAATCGCCCTTATCGGTGACTCGGAGATTAGGGAGGATGAGGAGGAGGAATTACCGCAATAAACAATAATTTATCGCTCTGTTTGTCACAAAAAATTACATAAGCGCGTAAAGGGGAGGTAGTCACTTTAGTTAAGGCGCATGTAGAACCCGGCTTCGAAGCCCCAGCCCGGCTCATACCC
>JGI24702J35022_10001445_pt1 | contig 14791 bp, 8 predicted proteins | sample TergutTh196P4_FD_35022 | JGI IMG/M metagenome (IMG submission 35022)
AGCCGGGTACCTCAAATTTGAAGATGTAAACGGAGACGGTAGAATAACTGAAGATGACCGGAAAATATTGGGTAGTGTCAATCCCAAATTTACCTATACATTCGGATTGAATCTTTCTTTTAAGCAGTTCAGTTTAAATGCCTTATTTCAGGGTGTATCAAACGTATTTACGTATGGCGACCTTATCGGAGCTATTCCCTTTTGGTTCGGTTGCGGATTACCTAGAGAATGGTTAACCGATGCATGGACTCCGGAACGGGGAACTTCGGCTACACTTCCTATTATTACAACTTACGAAGGTTCGTTGAATGAAAATGTACGGACCAATTCATTCTGGTTACGCAATGCTTCCTACCTTCGTTTGAAGAATGTTCAATTAACGTATGAAATTCCGTCACAACTTTTGGGGAAATCGGGAGTGATCAGATCTCTTCGCGTATTCGTTAACGGACAGAATTTGCTTACCTTCTCGAAGATGAAGGATTTCGATCCCGAAAAAGATCTCAAAGGTGATTCCTATTATGCTTTTCCTTCAGTGAAAATAATGACTGCCGGATTGAATGTTACATTTTAAAAATTTTATACAATGAAAAAAATAATCCATCATTTAGTTTATCTGTCAATTGCATTTTTCCTGATATGCACGGCATGTGAAAGTTTGTTAGATGTAGATCCTTCAGATACATTTTCTACCCTGTCCTACTGGAAGACGGAAGAACATGCAATGGCCGGTATAAATGGTTGTTACAATGCTTTAAGTTCATGGCGAGGATTAGGTCACTTTATGGAGTTTGATATGATTACTTCGAACTCTATGCCATATAATGAAGCAAACGGTACACAAGCCATCGGTAAAGGAGAACACCTTTCCATTACACCCTTGATTGAAGATCTTTGGGGGAATTGTTATCGAGGGGTCGGACGGACCAATACCTTCTTAGATAATATATCCCGCTGTTCCATGGATGAGGATTTGAGAAACCGGTTGATTGGCGAAGCCAAATTCTTACGCGCTTTTTATTATTTTAACTTGGTAGACAAATTTGGAGGTGTTCCGTTGATTACAGAATCTCCTGATGCAGATAAACATGCATCTCAACCAAGAGACAGTAAAGAAGCAGTCGTTGAACAGATAGTAAAAGACCTTACTGAAGCTGCTTCTGTACTGCCACTGACCTATTCGAGTTCAGATTTGGGACGGGCCACAAGAGGGGCGGCTTTGGCATTGAAAGCCCGTGTGTTGCTGTACAACGAACGCTGGAGAGAGGCAGCCGAAACGGCAAAAGCCGTTATGGATTTGGGTGTGTATGAATTGTTTAATGATTACAGATATTTCTTCAGCGAAGATAATAAATATAATAAGGAAGTGATCTTCGATGTCGAATCAACTGAACCTGACTTCACCGGTAATTTCAATAATGCTATTTTTGTTTTAAATCGCCCTTCTCCTTTAAAGGAGTTAGTGGACAAATATCAGATGACAGACGGAAAATCCATTCATGAATCACCGCTGTATGATCCCGAAAACCCATACGAAAACAGGGATCCACGTTTGCACTATTCTATCACGGTTATCGGTTATCCTTATAACGGGAAGCCGATTACCCCGGCTAATGTGGTAACGACAGGATACGGAGTGAAGAAATATACATCATACAGGGACGATTTGGAAAGTCCGCAAATTACCCGAACCGCTTTTAATATGATCTATATCCGTTATGCTGAAGTATTACTCACTTATGCCGAAGCACAAAATGAAAACAATGGTCCGGATGAATCCGTATACAATGCGATCAACGCAATACGTGGACGTACAGGTGTCGCTATGCCAAAAATACCGGAAGGTTTATCAAAAGAACAAATGAGAGAAGCCATCCGTCTTGAAAGAAGAATAGAACTTACCTTTGAAGGGATTTATTATTCCGATATCCTGAGATGGAAAACGGCTGAGATCGAAAACAACGGAACGATGCACAATGCAAACGGAGTGCCGATTGTCGAACGCAGGTTCAATCCCAATCGGGATTACCTTTGGCCGATTCCATATAATCAGATATTGCAGAATCCGAATTTAGTACAAAATCCAGGATGGGATTGATATATCATGGAAACAGATAGATTTTTTTTAAAAAATGGAATCTTGCAATAATCATTAATTACATTTTCTGATGAAGACGATTGTTATTTCAACACCAATTGTATTTGGAGCATCGATGGCTATGGCTACATCTCTCCTTGAATCATCTGTTAAGGAGGATAACAAACCTAATATAATCGTTATTCTTGCCGATGACATGGGTTACGAATGTATTGGTGCATATGGCGGAACATATAAAACACCGAATATCGACCGCCTTGCCGAACAAGGTATTAAGTTTAATTATGCTTATGCCCAACCTCTTTCAACACCTTCTCGAGTTGAATTGATGACTGGTAAGTACAATCACAAAAATTACGTTGAATTTGGTTACATGAATCAAGATCAGAATACCTTTGGAAATTTGGCGCAGACAGCAGGATATGTAACCGGTATTGTAGGCAAATGGCAACTGGGAGCTAATCCGAAACTACCATTACATTTCGGTTTTGACAACTATTGCCTCTGGCAACTAAATTACCGACGCACGCTCGAAACCGAACGTTACGCTAACCCCCTTCTTGAAGAAGATGGAAAAGTAGTCGAACGCAATCCCGAAATGTATGGGCCAGACCGTGAGGTAGATTATATTGATCATTTCATCGAAACAAATAAGGAAAAACCTTTCTTGCTGTATTATTCGATGACGCTTGTCCACGATCCTTTTGTTTCGACCCCATTAAGCCTTGACTGGGCAACCAATCCCGAAGGAAGGCANAAAAACGACAATAAATATTTTGTCGACATGGTGGAACACTGTGATCTCCTGGTAGGTCAATTAGTGGATAAACTAAAAAAAGAGGGGTTGTACGACAATACCCTCATCATCTTTACTGGCGATAACGGAACCAATGTGGATATTGTGACTAAAATGAAAGATGGTTCTTTTATAAAAGGTGGAAAAGGCTTAACAACTGATGCAGGTACCCATGTACCTTTAATAGTCACTTACGGCAGTAGACAGGGAATGGCGCGTACCTGTGAAGATTTAGTCGATTTTACTGATATACTTCCTTCTTTGGCGCAAGCGATGGGCATAGACGTACCCAAAGAATGGGATATAGACGGCACAAGTTTCCTGCCGCAGGTGATGGGACAAACCGGAACTCCACGCAAATGGGCTTTTTGTCATTATGATCAATTGCGTCAGGCAGATAGACCAGACCCAGAGGCAAAACGATATATCCGCGATCATCGATACAAATTATACTCCACTGGAGAATTTTATGATATACAGGAGGATATTTTCGAAAATGGTGATATTTTGCCAGGAAAGGGAAGTGTTGAAGCCGAAAAGATCCGACAGTTTCTTGCTTCGGAATTGGCAAAATTCCCTGCATGGAAAGTTGGAGATATACCCGTTAAAAAGGTAACCAATAAAGGACTTGAAGTAAAATTCGTAAACTGAAATATTTTTTATATTTAAATTTTATACTAATGAACAAGACAATTATACTTTCAACAGGGATGCTTGCGGCTATTACATCCTGCAAGGATGCTGCTTTAAAGAAGGAAATACCCCCCAACATCCTCCTTATAATTACAGATGACCTTGGTTATTCCGATCTGGGTTGCTTTGGTGGGGATATACCGACGCCGAACATTGACCGTCTAGCGGCCGAAGGTATGCGTATGCTCAATTTCTATACCTGCCCGGTGAGCGCCCCTACGCGCGCTTCTCTATTGACCGGTCTTTATTCTACACGCGCAGGTGTGGGGCGTATGGGATTAAGAACCGAAGTTCCGGAATATGGTGAACATATACGCGATGACTGTACAACCATTGCCGAGAACCTCAAAAACAACGGATATCTTACTTATATGGCAGGAAAATGGCATCTTGGCAGTCAGGATGGTGAAAGACCGGCACAAAGGGGCTTTGATCATTCTTATTCAGTACTTGCCGGTGCCGGTGATTATTACCGTCCTTCAACCTTGCATGTAGACGATAAACCAGTCAAACCAGATTCTCCTGATTATTATATTACCCATCAAATCACAGATAATGCTATAAATTATATCAAAGAAGCAGGCGACAATCCGTTCTTTCTTTACTTGGCTTACACTGCACCACACTGGCCATTACAAGCTCCCAAGGAAGAAGTCGACAAGTACATTGACTTTTATATGCAAGGTTGGGATGTGTTGAGAATGGCGCGTTTTGAAATCCAAAAGAGTATGGAACTCATTTCTCCACAGACGGTATTTCCTCCACGTGATGAACGAGTACCAGCATGGGATTCAATTAATGAAGCAGACCAAAAATCATGGGCGATGAAGATGGCTGTTTATGCTGCTATGGTGAACATAGTAGATCAGGGTATCGGCAAGGTAATCAAAGTACTGGAAGAGAAGAATGATTTGGATAACACCATCATCATATTTCTTTCAGATAATGGAGGATGTCCTTGGAGATCGGCCAGTTACGTAAAAGATACGCCCACTGATGCCGATGCACAGACACCAGGGTCATCAATCTATTACGATTTTAATTGGGCGCAGGTGAGTACAACTCCACATTATAGTTACAAACGGTTTGCCTATGATGGTGGTGTTAACGTACCGTTCATTGTGCGTTATCCTCGCATGGTAAAATCTGGAACCTTATCGAAAGTTCATGCACATGTAATTGATTTACTCCCCACCTGCCTGGATTATACTGGAACGAAACTTCTGACAGCCTTTCGTGGCAATGAAACCCAGCAGTTAGACGGGGTAAGCCTGAAAAACGTTTTTGCAGGCTCTGACGAACCCATTCACGATATTATAGCTTGGGAACATAACGGAGAAAGGGGCTTATTGAAAGGCAACTGGAAAATAGTATGGGACAGAGCAAACAAGATAGAATATTGGCAACTGTTTGACCTTACCAAAGACGGAGGAGTAGAACTAAATGATTTATCCAGAAATAATCCCGAAAAACTCAATGAGCTTGTACAGGAATACGAAACTTGGGCAAAACGTAATAAAGTGCTTACTCCCGAAGAAGTGCAGAAATTACCAAGATTAAAATCAGATGCAAGCGAATAAACACCAACTGAAAGTGCTTTTTAGTATTTTTTTTAAATAAGTTAAATAGAATTGATATGAATAAATTCGCATATTTGTTTTCGTGTGCCCCTTTGTTATCCTATACAGTTGCCAAAGCCACTCCGGATAAACCTAATATTATCGTCTTTATTGCTGACGATGCCGGAATGGATTTTGGGTGTTATGGGAATAACAGTATCCATACGCCCAATATCGACAAATTAGCTGCCAATGGATTACGATTCGACAAAGCGTTTCTTACCTCACCCCAAAGTAGTCCTTCACGTACGAGTATGATGACCGGTATGTTTGCACATACCATTGGTACCGAAGATTTACATACTCCCATCGACGAAAATACCCGAATGATACCGTCCTTTTTGGGTGAGGTCGGTTATCGAACAGGAGTTTTGTTAAAAACACATTGGGGTGAGTACGGAGATCAACAGTTTGATATGGTTGACAGTGGAAGAGAATGGTACACAGAAGAACCTGTCTCTCAAAATAATGCCGCCTTGGTTCGATACAGAAATTTTATTGACAAAGACAAAGGGCAACCTTTTTTTCTTTGGATAGGATTTAATGATCCCCATCGAGGTTACAATAGAGAGACTAACGTACAGCAGAACGATCCTGATAAAGTACACGTCTATCCGTATTATGTTGATAATAAAGAGACTCGTCGTGATATTGCTGATTATTATGATGAGATATCCCGTATGGACAGGCATATCGGAATCATGATGGCAGAACTCGAACATCGTAAATTATTGGAGAATACTGTCATTATATTTCTCAGCGATAACGGAATGCCCTTTCCCAGAGCGAAAGGGACTTTATATGATGCAGGCATTCAAACACCGCTTATTATTTCGTGGAAAGGAAAAATCAATTCTGGTAGTACCCATGCTAACGGGCTGATAAGCACTATCGATTTAGCACCGACCATACTGGATCTTGCAGGGATCGCTGCGCCTGAAAATATGTATGGCAAGAGTTTTTCCGGGATATTATTCAATCCTTCTCTTCCGGGACGTGAATTTATATTTTCGGAAAGAAATTGGCATGATTGCGATGAATACATGCGTTGCATTAGAACTGAAAAATACAAATTGATCTTTAATGCTTACTATGAACTGCCGCACGGTATTGCAATGGATCTAAGTTCGAGCCCAACATGGTATGAACTGAAAAAGGCTCAAAAAGAAGGTACGCTTGCCAAAGATCAACAAAATATATTTGTCTGTCCTCGTCCGATGATTGAAATTTACGATTTGATGAAAGACAAATACGAATTGAACAATGTAGCTGACGAACAAGAGTATTATACGGAAGGCAGAAAATTGATGGCACTTCTTTTGAAATGGCAGGAAGAAACCATGGATCATCCTTGGTGGAAACGTAGGCGACCCGATCAAAGTGATAGAATAACAGGATTCCCGATTTATCCAACCAGACCGGATGCTTGGGATGATTAATGTATTTTAGCCAATACTTTATTAAACTTAATAATATATGAAAACAATTGTAAAATCAATGTTGCCGGTATTTGGATTAGTGTCCTTATCTTCTTTTTCAGAGGAAGTGCAGAAACCGAATGTTGTGTTGATCCTTACTGACGACCAGGGGTGGGGAGATGTGGGAGCCAATGGCAATCCAAGCATAAGTACTCCTACTCTCGACCGCCTCTATAGTGAATCGGCGGTCATGAACCAGTTTTATGTATGTCCTTTAAGCGCTCCTACACGTGCTTCAATCCTAACCGGACGTTACCACCTGCGAACGGGGGTTAGTTCGGTATCGGGAGGGCTTGAAAATATGGATCCAGACGAAACTACCCTTGCAGAACTTTTCAAGGGAGCCGGTTATGTTACAGGATGCTTTGGTAAATGGCACAACGGCGCATACTATCCATACACCCCGCTCGGACAAGGATTTGATTCATTCTTGGGTTTCTGCTGCGGTCACTGGCCTACCTATTTTGATCCTCCTCTTCAAAGAAATGAAGAAATGTTTCGTGCCAAAGGTTATATTACTGACATTTTCACCGATGCAGCCATAGAATTTATTAAGAATAATCGCAACAACCCTTTTTTCTGTTATGTGCCATATAATGCTCCACATTCTCCTTTCCAGGTACCCGACAGATATTATAACAAATACAGAAACATTGAAGCGGCAAACGAAAAGGATCAAAAAATCCTTGCTTCAGTCTATGCGATGGTAGAGTGTGTCGACGACAACATAGCACGGTTGTTATCTCATCTTGATACGCTGGGTATTCGTGAAAATACGATCGTAATCTTTCTGACCGATAACGGGCCTACTCATGTGGTACGTTATAATGGAGTAATGCGAGGTACCAAAGGAACTGTGCACGAAGGAGGAGTAAGGGTTCCCTGTTTTGTCAATTGGCAGGGTAAAATCCCACACGCTATCATAGATGGTATCGTAGCTCATATTGACTTGTTACCAACGCTGATGGATCTTTGTGGAATAACTGAGTATAAAACAACTTTTCCAATTGATGGTATTTCACTGAAAGATAATATCCTAAAAGGCAAAGATGTTGCATTCGATCGCACAATCTTCACCCATCGATTGAACAGAGAACTGACCCCATGGATGGGAGCAGCACGTACAGGTGACTTGCGACTTAGCCTGTATCCCGACAACAAACCTTATCTTTACGATCTATCAAACGACCCGGCAGAAGAAAACGATATCTTTGACCACTCAATTTCCGTCCACAACGAACTCTACGAATCCTACCAACGATGGTTTGAAATAGCCTCGAAGGGTGTTATGCTCAATACCAACATACCTGTGGGATATCCACAAGCACCGCAAGTGAGGATACCTACCCCGGAAGGTCAGATGAATGGTCAACTCAAATGTTACGGTCCCCCAAACCAGAACTGGGTGTGCCATTTCCAGACCATAGCTGATTCACTTGCCTATACGATTGATGTAGTCAATACAGGCGTATATGAGATTGTGCTGGAATACAACCATACAGGATACAATCCAAATTCGAAAGTGTATGCTCTCTGTGGTGACAAAATGCTCATGAAAGCCGTGCCCGAATTTAAATCCTCAATCATTCCTGCAAACAATCGGATTGATATGAGCGAGGTTCCAGAAAAAACCTGGGGACGTTTATCGTTGGGCAATGTAAACCTTACAAAAGGATTACATTCGTTAACCATTTGGTCGGAAGGGATTCCTAACAATCAAACTATGGAAATAAAAACCGTGTGTTTAGGTTTACATATATTTTCTATTGAATGAATATATTTTTTTCTTACTAATTTATAACAACTAATAAATGAACAATCTATGCAAAAATGTATTACAGGCTTGTTAGCTTTGATGTTATTGTTATGTGCGACAACAACACTTTATGCTCAGACGATCACGGTGACTGGAACTGTTTTCGATGCAATGAATGAGCCGCTAATTGGAGTAAACGTACAAGTGAAAGGTACTATGATTGGTGTGGTTACAGATATTGATGGGAAATACTCCCTTGCTGTACCTAACAATCAATCAATTCTTGTATTTAGTTATGTTGGTTATTTGAATCAGGAATTTACTGTTGACAATCAACGAATAATCAATGTTCAACTAAGAGAAGACACACAGCGACTCGAAGAAGTAGTAGTGATTGGATATGGAGTGATGAAAAAGAGCGATCTGACTGGTTCTGTATCTAATATAAAAACAGATAGATTATTGGACAAGCCTGCTGTCAATGTGGGAATGGCATTATCCGGAAAAGTCGCTGGAGTTGAAATTTTTGAAAATGGGGGCGATCCTGACGGAAAAATCCGTATTCGTATAAGAGGAAATAATTCAATTAATTCATCGAATGATCCATTATTTGTTGTAGATGGTATTATTGGCTCGAATAATACACACTTGCTAAATCCTAACGAAATCGAATCACTAGAAGTGTTAAAAGATGCCTCTGCCACTGCAATCTATGGCGCCCGTGGAGCTAATGGTGTAATAATGATTACTACCAAAAGAGGATTAAAATCAGATATACCTGTAATTTCTTATGATAGTTATCTGTCTTTTGGATATCTTCCTAAAAAATTGCCGTTAATGAATACAGCAGAATGGTGGCAAATATATAATTCCACGAATGATAACGCTGTTAAATATGATCCTGTTGGATTTGCTCAGGGTAAATATGCCAAAGCTTCTACTGCCAGTATGCCTAATTTATTTGATTCCTCTGGAAATCCGATTTATGATACAGATTGGCAAGATGAAGCCTATCGGATAGCCAAGTCTCAAAATCATCAATTAAGCATAAGAGGAGGTAGTAATAATATTGTTTATAGTTTTCATTTAGGTTATTTGGAAAAGGAAGCCCTGATGAAAAACAATTATTTAAACAGATATAGCGGACGTCTCAATATTGATTCGAACTTACGTTCCTGGCTGAAAACTGGAATGAATATTTCCTATAATTATAGCAAAGGAAATAATTTATATGGAAGAGACCTTATTAAGCGACTTGTTATGGAAGCGCTTCCAATTATTCCTGTCAAATATCCTGATGGTAATTGGGGCAGTAATCGTGATTTCCCAGGAGCAGTACAAGATACTCCTTCTCGTTATATAGAAGAAACAGTAAATGAAACAACAAATTCACAAATGCTTTCAGATGTATATTTTGATTTTGTTATCAATAAAGATTTAATCTTTAAGTCAACGTTTGCAATTGATATAACAAATCGGAAAATCAATTATTATTCTGGAAAAGAATTAATCCAGTACAGTAAGACACAAGGAGGAATTGCAACAATTAACACGCAAAATCAGGTTTATTGGCAGAACGAAAACTACTTGAACTGGAATAAGCAAATTAATCCATATAACAAATTTAATTTAATGATAGGGTTTAGTTGGCAGCAGCGTTCTGTTGAAAATTTGGGAGCTGAATCAAGAAACTTTAGTGATGATTTCTATCAATGGCATAATCTGGGAGCTGGAACGGTATCCATGCCTTCCACTTCAAGTGATAACCGATGGTCTATCAATTCCTATTTTGTACGCGTAAACTATAATTTATATGAGCGATATTTATTAACTGTAACAGGACGTTATGATGGTTCTTCCAGATTTGGTAAAAATAACCGATATGCGTTTTTTCCATCGGTTGCTTTAGCCTGGAGAATTTCAGAAGAATCATTTCTGAAAGATAACAAGACAATAAACAATCTTAAATTCAGAACAAGTATTGGAGCAACTGGCAACCAGGAAATCGGTAATTACGCATTTTTGCAGACCCTCGCATCAACAAATACCATATTTGCAGATAACTATAATACCGCATTGTATAGAGGTACATTTGGAAATCCAGATCTAAAATGGGAAAAAACGACTCAGTGGGATATAGGATTGGATGTAAGTCTTTTTGACCAACGTGTTGATGTTGTTGCGGATTATTACTATAAAAAAACAACTGATTTATTGTTAAACGCGCCTATTCCAAACACTTCCGGTTTAAACAGGATTATGCGTAATATTGGGTCTGTGATGAATAACGGGATAGATTTGACCTTGAGTACCCATAACATCAAAACAAAAGAATTTGCCTGGACGACATCTTTTATTTTTAATAAAAACAAGAATAAAGTGCTTAAATTAGGTGAAAACGACGAAGATATATTTCCAGGTCCTGCTCATACACAAGGTGAACTTATGATATTAAGAGTTGGGTATCCGGTCTGCTCTCTTTGGGGATTGACTCGATTAGGGACTTGGAGCGAAAATGAAGCTGAAGAAGCTGCTAAATACGGTCGTTTGCCAGGAGATTTAAAATATGCGGATTTGAATAATGACGGAAGAATCAATAACGATGATAACGGAATAATTGGTTGCACATTACCTAATTGGACGCTTAACTTTACCAATTCGCTTCAATGGAAGAATTTTGACTTTATAGTCGATATACATGTAATGTACGGTAATAAAACGGTTAATACACAAACACATAATGCGGAAGACAGATCTGGGGTTGCAAATGGTTTTAAAAATAATAAAAATGCATGGACCCCTACCAATCAAAATACAATGGTGGCAGAAAGAAGACCAATGGCTACATATTATGATTCTTATCCGGATGATTATTGGATGAAAGACGGATCGTTCATCAGAGGAGCAAATTTTTCTTTAGGCTATACCTTTAATAAATCCGTGTTGATGAAAATTAAATTGGATGACTTAAAGTTATACATAAGTGCCCAGAATCTGTTTTGTATAACAGGTTATAACGGATATGACCCTGAGATTGCCAACTTTGATGGTGCGTTCGGACAAGGTATTGATGGTTTAAGCGAACCAAAAGCCCGTACATTCACTTTTGGATTAAATGTTAAATTTTAAAATAATAAAGCAATGAAATATAGAATTTTGACAATTTGTATCATTTTTTTCGCCTGCGTTTCATGTAATGATTTCCTGAATGAAATGCCAACAGGCACTATGACTACAGATTCCGAATTAAAAAATAACGAGACTGCTCTTGCATTGACAAACAACGTGTATAGAAATGCACGCGTAACAAATCGAACAGTTTCGGGATGGGGTTGTGGAACGATGTTGTTATTGGAATATATGACAGGTAAATGTTCATCAGAAAATTCCCAGTCAAATTTCAAGGATTTTCAGGAATTGACGGTGAGTTCACGTACTACCTATCTTGAAGATTGGTGGAGGTATTGTTATGAAGGTATTGCCGATTGTAATCTGGCAATAGAAAAACTACCGGATTTTCCGGCATTAAACGACGATCTATTATCAAGGTATCTTGGTGAGGCAAAGTTTATGAGAGCAATGTACTATTTCTATTTGGTGCGAATATTCGGGGATGTACCCAAAATTGATGCAGTTCAAAAAGAAATGTCAGAATTAATGGTAACCAGAGCATCGGTGAAGGAGATATATGACGAAATAATTATTCCTGATTTACTGTATGCTGAACAGTCTCAAATTCCACAAACAGAACGAACAGGTCGTGCGTCAATGGCGATAGTGAAATCTTTACTTGCAGATGTATATCTTACATATGCAGGGTATCCTGTGCAAGGAGGCAGTCAATATTATTCAGAATCGGCTAAAAGATCATTGGATATTATTAATTCCAATGTATTTTCACTTTTTCCGGATTATGAAAGTTTTTGGGATCCGAACAAGAAAAATACAGGAGAATTTATATTCCAAATTCAACACACTATCAATAAAGGTAATAATTTCAATAATGAAGTTGTCCGTTATGTTTTGCCTACCCGTTCGGGAATGTCTGCTTTTGAACTTGAATTCGGTAGTCTGATACCAAGCGAAGAATTTGTAAACAGTTATGTTGAAGGAGATAAAAGAGCTGAAGAGAAACAATTCTTTTTCAGAACATATAAAGGTCATCCAAATAAATTTTCGGCTGGAGCTCCAGAGCTTGATTTCATGGATTTTAAAGGCTATTATATTCATAAATTCTTTGATAAGAATGCTATAGATGTGGCAGGTCAATCTGGACTGAACTGGACAATTTACAGATATGCAGATATATTACTTTTATATGCTGAAGCACAGGCAAACGCAGATGGAGTACCTAATCAAATAGCAATAGACGGATTGAATAAAATCAGAGAAAGAGCAGGATTAGAACCAATTAATAATACAAATAAAGATGCTTTTATTAAAGAAGTATGGGATCAGCGATATTTTGAATTGTGTTACGAAAACAAAATGTGGTTTGATATATTAAGAACGAGGCTTATCCGTGATGATGCAACAGGAAATTATTTATCATTTATCGGTTATACTACCAAATGGGGTAAAACCTATACCGAAACCCAATTAGTATTCCCGTTACCATTGGGCGAAATGCAAGCAAATCCTAATTTGGTACAGAATCCCGGATACTGAAAAAATATTATATTTATTTCTAAATTTACAATTATGAATGATTTAATTACAACAAAAGAAGTTATTCCTTTTTTAGGAATAACCTCTTTATGTTCATTGCTCAGTTGTCAATCCCAAGGGGAAAAGACAGAAGTTAAAAATCCGAATATCGTGATTATTCTGGCAGATGATATGGGATATGGTGATGTTTCTTTCAATAACCCTTATGCAAGAACAAAAACGCCAAACATTGATCGTTTAGCAGAAAACGGTTTGTGCTTTACAAATGCTCATGCTGCCGGAGCGGTCAGTATTCCTTCAAGATATGGTTTGATGACTGGAAGATATTTTTTCAGAACGGAGAGCAGAGACAGTTATTGGGGTTATCTATCACCGCTTATTGATCCGGGTCGTGAAACCATTGGTACATTGATGCAAAAGGCTGGATACTCAACTGCTTGTATTGGAAAATGGCACTTGGGATTAGATTGGTCGCGAAAGGATGAAATGCAACCGCTGATTCTTGACCGTAGAACCATAGGATATACAAATACCGATTTTAGCGTTCCGGTTAAGAATAGTCCAAACGATTGTGGATTTGATTATTCATTTATACTTCCGGCTTCACTGGACATGCCTCCTTATGTATTTGTTCGGAATGGCGAAGTAATTGATCCTGATATTATTCTTACTGCTGATGCATACGCACATTCGCAAGAAACAACACAATTTGCTTGGGATAGAAGAAATGTGAATGAGAATGATATCTACTGGGACAGAGGGGTTTGGTGGAGAAACGGAGAAATGTCCAGATCATTCAAAGTAGAAAAATGTTTTGATATGATCGTAGAAGAAGGACTTTCTTTTATAAGGAAGCATGTTGTAACAGATAAAGACAAACCTTTTATGCTCTATCTCCCGTTGACTGGTCCCCATACGCCTTGGATGCCGAATGATAATTTTAAAAACACATCTGAAATGGGAATGTATGGTGATTTTATAGCACAAATAGATAATGTTGTGTATCAGGTGAATGAGTTGCTGATACAATTAGGAGTAGATAAAAACACAATGATTATTTTCGCAAGTGATAATGGCTCTCCTTGGCAGGAAGAAGATATACAGGGTTATGGGCATATGAGTAACAGACCTTGGCGTGGACAGAAGGGAGATGCCTGGGAAGGCGGACACCGGATTCCATTAATTATTAAATGGCCAGCCAAGATTAAAAAAGCACAAACCTATTCACACACACTTGGTTTGATTGATGTAATGGCAACATTTGCCGATATTACCAATCAGACAATATCTTCCGGATATGGAGAAGATAGCTTCAGTTTTCAGCGTGTTTTGGAAGGAGATTTATCTAAACCTGTTAGAGATCACCTGATAAACATATCTTCTTCTGGTAGGTTGGCAATAACTGTTGGCGAATGGAAATATATTGATGGACTTGGTTCTGCCGGATTCAGTGCACCAAATCGGGTAGTTCCTTTGGTCAATGGGCCAACCGGTCAATTGTATAATTTAAAAGAAGATCCTGTTGAATCAACAAACAGATTCTTTGTGAATAAAGAGAAAGCAGATGAATTGTCAACATTGATGAAAAATTTGGTAGATCAGGGTTATACAAGAAATGTAAAAAGTAAAGAATGAAATCAAGTTATCTGAAAATGTTATTTTGAAGTTAGCGCCTATTTTGTC
>JGI24702J35022_10001447_pt1 | contig 14771 bp, 16 predicted proteins | sample TergutTh196P4_FD_35022 | JGI IMG/M metagenome (IMG submission 35022)
CCGCCGCAACCCACGCAGGCTGAGACCACGGCGGAGCCTGAGACCGCCACGGAAATCCCGCCGGTGACGCTCTATCTGCCCAACGAAAACGCGGACGGGTTCGTCACCAGGCAGGCAAAAACGGATGGCGCCATTGCGGACGTCGTGGCTCTGCTGGTGGCCGAGGGGGCCCTGCCGGAAGGCTGCGCGCCGCTGTCCTTCATGGCCGGGAACAGGAGCGGGCACGAGAGCGCCAAGCTCGATATGAACGCGGCCTTCGGCACGGCGGTGAGCTCCACCGGCACCACGGGGGAGTACCTGCTCTTTGGCTGCCTGGTGAATACGGTGCTTGTGTACTATGGGTATGAGAGCGTGGTTGTCACCGCCGAGGGGCGGGTAATCGAAAGCGGCCACGCCGTTTACGACGAGCCGCTGTGGTTCTATGAGAATCAGGTGGCTATGCAATAGGCGATAAGATTTCAATTGCCCGGTTGATTAAGTCAAGCAGCGCCAAGTCGGCCTGCTTGGCTTTTTCTATTTGGCTCTTCTGGACATGAGGGCATTTTTTATGGGGTATATATCCCTCCGTTCCCCCATTCCCACGCCCCGCCGCCCGCGCCGAGTTCAAAGTGCAGCTTGGCGATGCCGAAATCCAGCAGGGTGGAGGTGCCGGTGCTTTCCACGCTGGCCGAGGCGGCGCCGTTCTTATAGGAGAACGTCACCGGCTGCCGGTTCACCGCCGAGGGCGCTTTCTGCACGGCCCGCATGCCGTCCGTAAACCAGTCCGGCGCGGGTACGTCGGCGGACATCATGTCCTCGATTGACTTGGTTTTGCGGTGCGTGACGCCGTAGATGAGGCTCTCGCGCAGGCTGTTCTTCTCCTTCACGGGGCCCAGGGTGATGGTGCAGATGATCTCCTCGCCCTCGCCCAGGGAGAAGGGGCAGCCGGCGCGGTCGAAGCTGCCGCCCACCCAGCAGGTGCCGAGGTTCATGGCCACCGCGTGGAGCATGAGCAGTTCGCCGTAGTAACCGAGGCGCTCCACGGCCGGCTTGTCGCCCGGGTTGACGATGAGGCCCGCGTAGCTGTGCACGCCGGTGAGCATGCCGTAGGTCTTGCGCAGGCCGTCGAAGGGCTCCGGCTTGTCGAAGGCGAGCTCGATGCGCGCGCCGGATTTTTCGCTGCCGGCAGCCCTTAGGCTGTAGTCTTTCGCGAGGGCAAGCAGGGTCGCTTTGGTTTGGGCGTCGATGGGCTCCGGGAGGTATTTGCGGCGGGAACGGCGGCGGTCGATGGCTTGGAGTAGGTTCATGGGCTTCCCCCTTTCGCGATATCATAGTCATTATAGATGAAATAAGCGGGCAAGTCAAGCAAATTATTGTCTTGACAACCCGCGCGCGAACGGGTATAATATTGAAGGCCTTCCTCAGAAGGTCAGGCGATGCATGGTGGATATAGCTCAGTTGGTTAGAGTGCCAGGTTGTGGCCCTGGAGGTCGTCGGTTCGAACCCGATTATCCACCCCATTTTAGACTTTGTTAGATGTTAGATATTAGATTTTAGATGCGGGACCATCGTCTAATGTCTAGCATCTAATATCTAGCATCTATACTGGGGTGTAGCCAAGCGGTAAGGCAACGGACTTTGACTCCGTCATTCGTTGGTTCGATTCCAACCATCCCAGCCATGCGAAAGTCTTGTGTATCAAGGCTTTCGCTTTTTCTTGCCAGACGGGTTTGAGGCTGTTTTGGGCAACTGTGCATCAAACTGTGCATCAGATTTCCAGGAGGTGTTTTTCACTTATGCCGTGCGCAGGAGGCTGCCCATGCGGTCTGCCATGTTTTGCTTGGACTGGAACAGCAGGTGGCTGTAGATATTTGCCGTCGTACTGATGTCGCCGTGACCGAGATATTCCTGAATCTCTTTCAAAGAAAAGTCGTTGGCAAGGAGCAGGCTCGCGGCGCTATGGCGCAGGTCGTGGAAGCGGATATGCGGCAAGTCGTGATTCTGGAGAATTTTTCTGAACCGTATCGTTATGTAGTTCGGCAGAAACGGTTCGCCGTTTTCACGCTTGCACACAAAATCATTTTTGATATACCCGCTGCCGAAAAATTCTCGGTTCTCCTGCTGGGTGCGCTGTAACTGCTTCAGGTAGTCGGCGATTTCTTTTGCCAGAGGCAAGGTGCGGTAGCTGGCCTTGGTTTTGGTGCTCTCCTTTTCTTCCACGGTGCTCAGGTACTCCACAACTGTGTTGCGGATGTGGATCATGCCGCCTGCAAAGTCTACCGCGTCCCATTTCAGTCCCAGGACTTCGCTGCGCCGCAGGCCATAGAAGGCCGAGAGCAGGATGGCCGGATAAATCGCTTCGTCCTTCGCACAATCCAGAAGCTGCATAATTTGTTGCTCATTATAGAAGCCCCCGGTGAAACGCTTTTTCTTCGGCAGTAGCACTTTGTCCGCGGGGTTGGTTGGCAGCATATCTATCTGATAGGCGTATTGCAACCCTCGAAGGTCTTGACGATCTTCAAAGCGCCGCGCTGTATCTTGTTTTCAGCGCTTACGATGAACGAGGCAAGGGCCTTATCGCCGGACTTGAAGGAAATATCGTGCTTCGTGCCGTCCAGCGCATAGCCCTTAGCTGTCTGGAGTTCCTGTAGGTAAAACTCGCCGAAGGGCAGATCGGTCATGGCCTTACCGTTGCCGTCCTTGTCAATGGCGATGATTTCAACCAGCGCACCCGCAGGGATAGCAACCGTGCCGTTCGCCGTGAGGATGGCTGCCTTGGCATATAAGCCGAACAGGATGTCCTCCCAGGGGGCGAAGTCCTTGGGCGGGGTGTCGGGCAGTTCCCAGGTTTTCTTCACGTTGATCTCCACCTGTTGGCGCTCGTTCAGCACGGTCACGGTATTGGTGATGACCTCCTCCACCTGGCCGTCGAAGCCCAGGAGAACGCTGTGCCGCTGGGTATCCAGAACGAAGCCCGCGGGCACGGCGGTTTCAACGACTTCATAGCGGCCCATATGGCCTCGTCCTCGCGGACGCGGAAGGGATGCTCCGGGAACGGGTCGATCAGGTCGAGCGGGATTGACTGCACCTTTTCGCGATGCGCATCATCGCGGGTCGCCTGCGAGGTGAATAGCCCGCCGTTTCTACCTGTCTGACCGGGCAGAGTGATTGTTTGCCCCTTTCTGTCGGGCATCGCGCAGCACCTCCTTCACCAGGCTTTCGTAGGCAGCTGCGGCCTTGCCGCCCGGCTCGTAGGCGAAAACGCTCTGCCCCACGCCGCTGGCCTCTTTGACCTTAACGGAATAGGGGATCGTTTCAGGATAAACGCGCAGGTTGCCGCCGTAAGCCGTGCGGATTGCCTCAACGGAGTTCCTCGCCAGTACAGTGCGCATATTCGCGAGGGTGATCAGAACGCCGTCCACTTTCAGGCCGGGGTTGATGTCCTCGCGGATTTCCGCTACGGTGTTAAACAGCTGGGTCATGCCCACCACCGACAAAAACTCCGGCTGCACGGGCACGATAAGGCTGTCGGCGGCGGCGAGGGCGTTGACGGTGATCATGCCCAGCGTAGGCGGGCAGTCCAGTATGATGAAGTCGTACTCGGCCTTCAGCGACTGTAACAGCTTACGCAGCAGGGCCTCCCGGCTGGTTGCGTTCACCATGCGCAGCTCCAGCCCCGAAAGAGCGATGCTGGATGGCAGCAGGTCAACGCCCTCCGCGTGATGCAGAATGCCGTCGCGGACATCATAGGGCTTGCGTTCCAGGTGGCGCTCGAACAGGGTAGCGAGGGTCACGGATAGCTCGTCCTCATGCCAGCCAAGCGAAACGGTCTGGCTGGCCTGGCTGTCGCAGTCAACGATCAACACGCGCTTGCCGTGCTTGGCCAGGCCAACGCCCAGGTTCGTGCTGGTGACGGATTTACCAACGCCGCCCTTTTGGTTGACGCAGGCAATGGTTTTGCATTCGGGCATTCGGATGGATCATCTCCTTTCCTTGTTTTTCTGCTGGTGAGTGTGGCCTACATCGCGCTGAGAAGCCCAATCGCGAAGCGGACGATGATGTCCAAAAAGGCCGGTAGTTCCTTGGCGAGCGCCAGAAAACAGTCCAATGCGTACATTCGGTTTTACCTCCTTCTACTGGTTTTGCGGGGATGGGTTACATCGCGTTGAGGATGCCGAGTGCGTGGGTCGCAAGCTCGATGAACAGGCGGACAAACATGTCCAGGTAGCCGGGCAGTTCCTTGGCGAAAGCCAGGATGCATTCCAGGTCAAACACGGGTACACCTCCTTTCAAATGAGAGAGCCGCCCGCGTTGCGATGAACGGGGCAGCATGTAATAAAAGTCTTGCAAACGACTTGGAATGATAGTATAATACGCTTAGGGGCAAGGCTATAGCCAAACAGGGAGAATGGAATCAAAGATATGCTGGAAATTGTTTTTGAAACAGAATATCTTACCTTTGAAAAAACAGTTTACAAAAACGGGCGCTGCAAAGTTTCCGCTCGGAGCAAAACGACTGGTAAATCCCTCATGGATTACCGCTACAAAAATATCTCGTTAGACTTTTCTTCTCCGTACATCAACTGGGAAAATTTAAGTTGCTGTGGGGGCCTGGAATCTGACGAGGACGAGGTGTATCTGCACACGGCGGTACAGCGCGGAAAAAAACTCTATGCAGGAATTTGCCTTACACTGTGGGACGAAGATTTCTCGGAGAAATGCAAGCCCAGGCACCAGTTGCCAACCGAGCAAGATGCCGTTGTTCTTATCAGTCAGCTTAAAGATAGCCTCCCTGATGATTGTACGATGGGGCAGGAAGAACCAGATCGGGAAGGTTCAAGCTGTAGGTTTAGATATGTCTTTGTTTGTAAAAAGGGTTGTATCAGCGACTTCATCAATACAGATGATGTTTTCAGCGCGTATGAGCGCTTCGGTATTGTGATAACAGACGAAGCCAAAGAACGGATTAACGAATTATGCTGTGTCCCGCTTGAAAAATATGCTGACAAGGCTATTTTTGACTACGCGAATCCGGGAGATGGTGCTGATTTAGTCGTAACCGGGTTGCTTTTAGGTTATCCACTGGAATCAACTGCTTACCTTCTCGAAAGAGATGGCTACACTGTATTGTAAGCATTGCGTAATTTATTTGCTTTGTTTGCTCCATACTAAATATCTTTTGGCGGTGAACCCATGCGCTATCCCTACGGCAAATCCATACTGATTACCGGCGCGTCGTCGGGCATTGGCCTGGCGGCGGCAGAATTGTTTGCCCGAAGTGGATTTACAGTCTACGCGGCTTCGCGCCACTGCGACGAATCAGCTGAGGGGCCTGCTACTAACATAAGAATGGATGTCTGCAACGAGGCATCCGTGTTGCGGGCGAGAGATTTCATAGAGGCCAGGGGCGGGGTGGGCATCCTGCTGCACTGTGCGGGCATGGGTATTGCGGGTGCGGCTGAGGATACCCTGGAGGAAGCGGTGCGTGCTCAGTTCGAGGTCAATTATTTCGGCGTACTGCGGGTCAACCGCATATTCCTGCCTATGCTGCGTGATAGAGGCGGCGGCCTGGTGCTCCTGATGAGCAGCGTGGCCGGGCGGCTGCCTCTGCCCTATCAGAGCCATTATAGCGCTACGAAGTACGCACTGGATACCTATGCGGAATCCCTGCGCATGGAGGGTGCGCAGTTCGGCCTGCGGGCGGCGCTCATAGAGCCGGGCGACACGAAAACCGGCTTCACCCAGGCGCGGCATATGGCGGTGCCGGAGGGTTCGCCCTACGCGGGGAACTGCGAATCCGCCGTGGCGCGCATGGCGAAGGATGAGCAAAATGGCGCTGCCCCGGAAACTGTGGCACGGGTGACGCTCAGGCTGGCGCAAAAAAAGAACCCGCCCGTGCGCGTCACCGTGGGCGTGACCTATAAGATCGTGCTGCTCCTGCGCCGCGTACTGCCCGCCCGTGCCTGCGAGTTTATGTTGCAAAGGATGTATCGCTAAACTCCCCATTACGCTGAACGGGGGCGGCACGTAAGATTGCAAAATATGATGGCAAGGTTGCCAAAAATCCGAGGTGTTTGCAACCTTGATTTCTGTTGGTTTTTCTTGATATTACTGCGTTTGTGGCCCCGAAATCGCTCAAGGTTGCAAGGTTGCAAGGGTATGGCCCAGGGGGGGTGACATCTGCGGTAACACCGCAAGGTCGCAATCCAAGATCGCAAAGCAAAAAAGCCGTTTTGCGATCTTCAAAACAGCCATAACCCCTTTCATATCAACAAAAATTCGCTTTGCTTGGCTAAAGGTCGCAAGGTCGCAAAATGTGTGCAGAAATAGCGAAAGCCGGATATTTTGTTCTTTGGGCAAAATATCCGGCAGGGTAAATTATATTTCGTTCGGGTATGTAGGGATAATTCAGCAAGTTACCAGCAAGTTAAATTAGGCCTATATTGCCCATGTCATTGGTTCCATTGGAGGTTTATCGCTTATTTCCGATTTATCGATTAATTTATCGCTCGCTTACGTGAGCGATAAATTAACCAGCGGTACTATCCTCCTGCTCCAGCAATGCCTTCACCTCGCTCACCAATCGCTCTTTATCCGGGATATAGTACACGTAGCTGGACGCGAACACCTGATGGCTCAATCCTCCCAGGGCGTATTCAGCAACAATGTCACGGCTGGTCTTGCATAGGATGATGCCTACGGGCGGGTTATCGCCCTCGTCATTGACCTCGGTGGCGTAGTAGTTCAGGTAGGCGTTCATCTGCCCGGCGTGTTCAATGCGCAGGTCGGTCATTTTCAGGTCGATCAGCACATAGGCTTTTAGGATTTTGTTGTAGAAAACCATATCGACATAATAGTGCTGGTTGCCGAGGGTAATACGCTGTTGGCTGCCCACAAACATGAATCCGCGCCCTAACTCCAACAGGAAGTCCTCGATGTGCCGGATCAGCTTCATCTCCAGGTCTTTTTCCAGCAGGGGTTTTTCCTCACGCACACCGAGAAACTCAAACACAAACGGCTGCTTCAACATATCCTGCGGCTGTTCCATAGAAACACCTTGCCGTGCCAGGGAAAGCATGGTTTCCTTGTTCGCCTTTCCATCTGAAAGAAGCAACCGCTCGTAAAGGGACGTACCGATCTGCCGATTGAGTTCCTTTACTGACCACCGAGCATTGGCGCATTCCTGTTCGTAAAACGAGCGGGCATCCTTGTCAGACACCGCCAAAAGTTCAATATAGTGCGACCAGCTCAATTTTCCAGATAGCGTCTGGAAAATTGGATAGGCCAGATAAAAATCTTTCATGTTGTATAAATTGCTTTTTGAATAGCCCCGTCCCAACTCGTTTGTCAGCCGCTTTGAAAGTTCAGGCAGGAGCCGCGCACCGTACTTTGCCTTTATTTCGCCATCCTGCTCATGCTCAATGATAACATGACCAACCCCCCAATAATACCGCAGCATAGAGTTGTTCACGTCACGGGCTACGCTGGCGCGGGCAGCTTCCATGAGGGCTGGCGAAATGGAACCCTATGCTTTTCAGTGCGATGATTACACGGTTCATGTTATGTTTAGCGAAGGGCGGCATTCCCTGCGGCAGGCAGTTCGCTCTTGTTTGACAGTGCAGAAGGATAAAAGCTGATATATAGCAAGTCCCGCTATTATAGGACAGTCCCGCTTCCGCATATTGTTGTGCGAGGGCGTTTTTTTCATTCGCAGAAGCACCAGTTCAATTTGAATGATCGCCCTCTTTTTCTCCATGCACACCGGGCGAATTGTCTTGACTGTAGGCGCTTTTAGAGCGATTATGTAACCAATAAATATGCTCGGAAGGAGGGATGTACATGGCGCGCGTGCGGCGGCAAAAGCCGAGTGGTACAGCTACCGGCAAGCCAACAGCCAGCCAGATCATCTGGCTCATCGCGGTCTACATCCGGCTTTCCCGCGAGGACGGCAACGAGGAAAGCGAAAGCGTCACCAACCAGAAAAAGATACTCGCGGAATATCTCGAACAGTATTTTGTGGACGAATATGAGATTGTGGATTATTATATCGACGATGGTTTGAGTGGTACTGACGACACTCGCGCCAGCTTCATGCGTGTGATCGCGGATATAGAAGAAGGCAGAGTAAACTGCGTGGTTTGCAAAACCCTGTCGCGCGCCTTCCGCAATTATTCCGACCAGGGCTATTACCTCGAAAGCTACTTCCCGCAGAAGAATGTGCGCTTCATCTCCACGGGCGATCCCAAGATCGATACCTTCACCAACCCGGAGGCGATCACCGGCCTGGAGGTTCCAATCACCGGCCTGATGAACGACCGTTTCGCCGCCAAGACCTCCAGCGATATCCGGCGCACCTTCGCCACGAAGCGCCGCAACGGCGAATATATTGGGGCCTTCCCGCCTTACGGATATCTGAAAAATCCGGAAGACAAAAACCACCTGATCTTGGACGAGGACATTGTCCCCATCAAACGCGACATGCTCTACTGGATCATCCGCGACGGCATGAGCCTAAATGGCGTAGCCAAGCGGCTCAACGAACTTGGCATCCTGAACCCTACGGCCTACAAACGCAGCCTGGGCTGGAAATACTGCAATCCAAAGGTGAACGAGAACGACGGCATGTGGACGGGCAGCACCGTGCGAAAAATCCTGCTGGACAGAGTGAATATTGGACATATGGTGCAAGGCAAGCAACGTGTGGTCAGCTACAAAGTGCATGACAAAGTCGCCGTGCCGGAGGAAGAGTGGTTTGTTAAGGAAAACACGCATGATCCGACCTTCACGCAGGAGGAATATGACACCCTTGCTCGGCTGATGGAGCGCGATACTCGCACCGCCAACGGCGAACGCAAGGTGCATTTATTTTCTGGGTTTCTCAAGTGCCGTGACTGCAACAAGGCGCTACAGCGATCATCAGCCAAAGGCATCGTCTATTACGCCTGCCGCACCTATAAAGAAAAATCAAAAGAGAAATGCACAAAGCATTGCATTCGAGAGGATGTGTTGGCGCGCGCGGTTTTGGGTTCTATTCAGGCGCAGATCGTGCTGATCGACTCCCTGAGCGAACTCGTCGACGAGATCAATCTCGCTCCGGCAGTGGACACAAAGTCGCAACGAATCGAAAAGCTGCTGAAAGACAAACAGCGCGAACAGGCAAAAGCACAGAGCTTTTCCGATAACCTCTACATGGCGTGGCAGTCCGGCGACATCAACCGTGAGGATCACCGCCGCATGAAAGCCAAGTTCGAAGAACAGATCGCGCAGATCACTGCCGGCATCGCGGCCCTGGAAGAAGAACAGCGTCGAATGGGCCAGGGTGTTGACAGCGAAGCCGACATCTTCACCACGTTCTTGGAATATAAAAATATCCAACAGCTCGACCGTAATGTGCTGGTGAAGCTGGTGGATACAATTTTCGTTCATGAGGAGAAGAAGATAACCATTCGATTCCGCTATGACGAAGCGCTCATACAGATACTTGAATTTGTGGAGATGAACACAGGGCAGAAGATATTGACGTAGCGGTTTTTATTTTTTACGGATTGTTTCGGGTAAACGGAGGCTCCGGTTGCGCCCGCGGGGATGACGAACACCAGGTCGGCGTGTTCATCCGTGCCGCTGTTGTAGGCATAGGCCGGGGTGCCGGGTTCGCCGGCGATGGCCTCGACGTGGTCGATGTGCCCGGCCTCGCCGGGGTCGCCTTTGGGCCCCGTTGCGCCCCGGGGGCCCGCCGCGCCTGCCGCGCCCTGCGGGCCGGCCGGTCCCATTGGCCCTGCCAGGCCGGTCGGGCCGCGGTCTCCGCTGGGGGAGTCGCCCTTGGGGCCGGTTGCGCCCCTGGGACCCTGCGGGCCAGCCGGCCCCATCGCCCCCTGCGCGCCGGTCAGGCCGCGCGGCCCCTGAATGCCCTGTACGCCTTGCGGGCCCTGCGTCCCCGTGGCGCCTCTGGGCCCCATGGGACCCTGGGATGCAATCATTTATGCCCATACGCTAAAAACCTTGTATATAGCCGCTTTGAAAAACTGAATACCTGATATGAAAGCCGGATTACATGAATTCACATTCAAAATAATTCGGCTTCTGCATTTCTACCCTAGCTACATACATTCCGGTTTGCACATCAGCGATACAGCCTTTGCAAAGCAAATTCGCAGGCGCGGGCGGGTAGTATGCGGCGCAGGAGCATGACAAGCTTATAGGCCGCGCCTATGGTGACGCGCACGGGCGGGTTCTTCTTCTGCGCCAGCTTGAGTGCCACCCGTGCCACAGTTTCAGGGGCCGCGCCATTTTGCTCATCCTTCGCCATGCGCTCTACGGCAGATTCGCAGTTTCCCGCATAGGGCGAACCCTCGGGCACCGCCATGCGCCGTGCTTCTGTGAATCCGGTTTTCGTGTCGCCCGGCTCGATGAGCACCGCCCGCAGGCCAAACTGCACGCCCTCCATGCGCAGGGATTCCGCATAGGTATCCAGGGCGTATTTTGTGGCGCTGTAGTGGCTCTGGTAGGGTAGTGGCAACCGCCCCGCTACGCTACTCATGATGAGCACCAATCCGCCGCCCCTTTCCCGCAGCATCGGCAGGAACACGCGGTTGACACGCAGCACGCCGAAATAGTTCACCTCGAACTGCGCGCGCACCGCCTCCTCCGGGGTATCTTCAGCCGCGCCCGCGATGCCCATGCCCGCGCAGTGCAGCAGGATGCCCACCCCGCCATGGGCCTCTGTGAAATCTCTTGCCCGCAGCACCGAGGCTTCATCGCAGACATCCATCCTTATGTTAGTAATCGATCCCTCAGACGATTCGTTGCAGTGGCGCGAAGCCGCATAGACTGTAAAGCCATTCCGGGCAAACAATTCAGCCGCCGCCAGGCCAATACCCGACGACGCACCGGTGACTAGAATGGATTTTCCGTAAGGGTAGCGCATAGGTTCACCGCCTAAATTTATTGACACCATTTTAGCATAGTTGGGGAAGAAATGCAAGCTTGGAACCTATTCAAGCAAATTATTACATGCCGTCCCCGTTCAGCGCAACGAGGGCGGCTCTTTTCATGAAAGGAGGCTTCACCCATGTTCGACCTGGAATGCATCCTGGCTTTCGCCAAGGAATTCCCCACCTACCTGGACATGTTTGTCCGCCTGTGCATCGAGCTTGCTACCCATGCGCTCGGCATCCTCAACGCGATGTAAACCCATCTCGCAAAATCTGAAAAGGAGGTAAACCCCGTGTACGCATTGGAATGTTTTCTGGCTCTTGCCAAGGAACTCCCGAGCTTTCTGGACATCATCATCCGCCACATCGCCGCAATCCTCAGCGCGATGTAAACCCACCCACCCGCAGAAAAACGAAGAAGGAGATGATCTGACAAAATGCCTGACCAGAAAACCAAGACCATCGCGATCTGCAATCAGAAGGGCGGCGTGACAAAGACCACGACGACCGTCAACCTAGGCGTGGGGCTGGCCCGGCAGGGCAAGAAAGTGCTGATCGTGGACACAGACCCGCAGGCTGACGCGACCACATGCCTGGGTTGGCCGGAGCAGGACAAGCTGCCCATTACCCTGGCGGGGCTGCTGGAGAAGTCGATGAACGATGAGCCGATCCCGCCCGGCGAGGGCATCCTGCACCACGGCGAGGGCGTTGACCTGGTGCCCTCGGGCATCGAGCTTTCCGGCCTCGAGCTGTCGCTTGTCACCACCATGAGCCGCGAATTCGCTCTGCGCGACTACCTCGCGCAGGTGAAGGACGGCTACGATTACGTGCTGATCGACACCATGCCCTCGCTTGGGATGCTCACGGTCAACGCGCTGGCCGCCTCCGATTCCGTGCTGATCCCCGTGCAGGCGCAGTACCTATCGGCCAAGGGCATGACCCAGTTGGTGCGCACCATCAACAAGGTTCGCAAGCAGATCAACCCGGCGCTGAAAATCGACGGCATCCTGCTCACGCTGGTGGACGCGCGCACGAATTTCGCCCGTGATACCGCCACTGTGCTGCGGCAGAACTACGGCAGCGTGCTGCGTATCTTCAAAACGCAGATCCCTTTGGCCGTGAAAGCCGCCGAAACCAGCGCCACCGGCACAAGCATTTTCACCCACGACAAGAACGGCAAGGTAGCTCAGGCATACGAAAATCTGGCGCGGGAGGTGGCAGGCATTGGCGGGCGCAGTAAAAATGACCCTTCCCTCGGCTGACGACCTGTTCTCCACCCAGGACGAGCGCGACAATGCCCGGCGCGAGCGCGTGCAGGACATCCCGCTTGACCTGATCGACGACTTCCCCGATCACCCGTTCCACATCCGGCAGGACGAAGCCATGGCAGCTATGGTGGAAAGCGTGCGCGTCTCCGGCGTGCTGACCCCTGCCGTCGCCCGGCTGAAAGAGGATGGAACGCGTAGCGTTAGCCAGAATGGCGAACGACCGAGCGAAGCGAGGGAGCGTTACGAGCTGGTGAGCGGCCATCGCCGCAAATTTGCCGCGTTGCAGGCTGGGCTTGAAACCCTGCCTGTGATTGTCCGCGAAATGACGCACGATGAAGCCGTGGTGCTCATGGTGGACGCGAACCTGCAACGCGAAGCCGTATTGCCAAGCGAGAAGGCTTTCTCATATAAAATGAAAATGGAAGCCTTGAGTAGGCAGGGACAGCGGACGGATTTAACTTCCCCACCAGTGGAGGGGAAGTTAAAAAAGCGTTGTGAATCAGCAGACATTGTGGGCGAAAAAAGCGGCGATAGCCGTGAACAGGTGCGCCGCTTCATTCGCCTCACCTCCCTCGTCCCCGCCCTCCTGCAACTGGTGGACGACGGCAAGATCGCGTTTCGTCCCGCTGTGGAGCTTTCGTACCTACAGGAAAACGAACAGGCCGCACTTCTGGAAGCCATGCAAGCCCAGGATGCCACCCCCTCGTTGGCCCAGGCCATCAAAATGAAGCAGTTTTCGCAGGAAGGGAAACTCACGCCGGAGGTGATACTTTCCGTCATGATGGAGGAAAAGGGCAACCAAAAGGAAAAAATCACGTTTAGCACCGACAAGTTCAAAAGCTACTTCAAGCCGGGGACGCCCGTGCAGACGATGGAGCAGACCATCATCAAAGCTCTTGACCTGTACCGCCAGCGCCAGCGCGAAAAGAAGCGCGAGGGGCCGGGGCTGTAACCAATCCTCCGCCAAGGGGGTCGTCTGCCCACTGGAAGCCTTGCAGGCCCCATCGCCGTTTTCCCCTCCCCCCGAATACCAGCAGTACCGGCAGAAAAAAGCAAGTGTTATCTGTGTTAATCCCATTGCACATTTGATTTTCGCGTTAAAGTGATATATCATATAGTCACCAAGCGAGAGGATGATGAACATGAAAAAGACGTTGATAGCACTGGCTTTGTTGGCCGCCGCGGTGATTGCCGCCGCAGCCTGCACGGAGAGCACGGGAGTGCCCGCTTATGTGGAGCCTACCATGGAAGGCTTTACGGTTGCGGAAACAACATCCGAGTTTTTCACAGAATCGGCATTGCAGCCTGCGGAGAGCGAATTGGCTACGCAGACAGAGGCAGCAGCCTCTTTTTCTGCTGGTAAGCCAACGACAACCGCGGCAATCACAACGAGCACGGCCCGGCCCGTGACTGCGGCAACCGCGAAACCGACCACGACCACCGCAAAGCCTGCAACGGCTCCGGTCCCAGCGGTTCCAACGTCTGCGACTGCAGCGCAGGCGACAACCACGACCCGCTATGTCCAACCGCAAACTGCGGCTTCGCAGACTGCCACGGCGACAACCGCTGCGCCTGTAATCAGCACCGCTCAGTATACAATGGGAAACTACGAGTGGGTAGGCACAACACAGGCAACCACGACAGCAACCACCACCACCCGGCCCACTACGATGACGACGACAACGACCACCACTGCGGCTCCGGCTACCACGACGCAGGCCAAGCCAGACTATGAGTCCATGGGCCAGGCGCAGTACCAGGAGGAAATCATCAAGGCCCTCAACGCTATGCGGGCCGAGCAGGGCCTCGCACCGATGGCGAAAAGTGATTATCTGATGTCCGCCTGTCTCGACCAGGCGCGAAAAATGGCCGCCGCGGAGAACAGCTTCCACACGGATGGATTTCCTCCCGGCTTCGAAAGCGTCAGCTACGTGCCATACGATTTCCCCGCGAAAGTTTTGGCCGAGATGCTCACCCTGCACGTGGGAAATTTCCTGGACGCGCAGTCCACCCTGGTCGGGATCGCCGTAGTGCGCAACGGCAATCGCCTCTATGCCTGCATGCAGGGCAATTGAAATCCCTCAAAACCCAATAACCTCAGCGGGGCCCCGATTAACTTGGGGCCTTTATTTTTTTGCCCAAAATCAACTATAAAGAAAGGTTTTCTATCCATGAAACACATCAAACGCACATTCAGCATACTCCTCGCGGCGCTGCTGGCCTTCGGCATCGCCGTCCCCGCCGCGCAGGCCGCGCCGGGCACGCACGTCCAGATTGACCATGACGGCGTGACAACGGAGGGCTGGTTCCTGGTCGATCTGACCGAAACGCTGGAATCGTGGACGCCGCTGAACGTTTCGCTGTTCCGTGAACACGCCACCGGAAACATGGCCTTCTGCCTGACAAGCGACGCCGCGCCGCCCGACGGCGACAGCTATTCCATCAACGAGGCCCTTTACAATGCCAACGTGCTGAACGGCATCAAGGCGATTTTGCTCCATGGCGCGCCCAGCAACACCGGAGGCCTGAGCCTTGCCGCCGCCCGGTACGCCACGCAGATCGCCCTTTACGTCTGGATTTACGAAACGGCGGG
>JGI24702J35022_10001448_pt1 | contig 14760 bp, 10 predicted proteins | sample TergutTh196P4_FD_35022 | JGI IMG/M metagenome (IMG submission 35022)
TAGGCAGGGATGTATATGGGGTTGGCGCCGGTGACATCCCTCAAAAAGAAGGAGAACGCATGTTGTTCGGTGCGGACGGTGACTAATGAAGGCTCCGGACCCGGGGCTGTATGCGCCCCGGAAAAATACAATGCCAGCGCCTGCCTGTCGGCCCTGCCTATGCGGAAAGCATTGCCGCTAACAGCCTTGCCGTTCGACGCTTGTCCGGCTTTGCGCAGGAACATGCGCGATAACGTGGCGTTTTGAACTTCTACCCGGCCTTTTACTTTACCTTCTTTCCAAACGATCCTTACGCCCGGATCATTACCTGACGCCATCATCTGATTGAAAGGTGAAAACATAACCGACAAAAAGGCGGTTACTGCAACTAAAAAAGGAAAACTTCTATTCATTTTGTTTGTTTTTTCGTGTTCATTCGTGAAATTCGTGGATTTTAAAATTCCAACCGCAGTTGTGCATAGCCATTGAAATTTTCTATCAGTACGCTTTCTTTTTCGGGAATATACTGGCCGCCGGTCACCGCTATCGCCTTTTTACCTTCCGGATGCGGTAGCCGTACCATTACACTGTCGGGTTTGCGCTCACCCTGACATTCCACCGTGGCTGTGATCACTCCGTCCTTCAACCCCGTCACCGAAACATTCAGCGTTCCGAAATAACTCTGTACGCCATCCAAGCGTATCTCTTTGCCCTCTTCGAGCCATGTGCGGGGGATGACCGAAAAAATGTTAAGCGTATCGCCCCGCTCCTTATACAGCATCCAGCGGGTATCCATCAGGAATCCGCCTACCTCGTGTGTCTTGTGGGGAGATACATGATATAAATGTTCCCAGAAGGAATAGGTCTGCCGGTCGACTGTGGCTGAAATGGTACTATAATAAGCGTCAATAAACGGATTGACATGACCGGTAAGCGCCCGCCACCAATTCATGCGGCCCAAGTAAGGCTGGCTGAACCCCGAATGGCCCTGGTACATCAGTTCGTCGGTATAGTTCATGATAGTCTGAGAAACAGGCTCGTCGGGTTCGAACACCTCGCAGAAAACCAAGTAAACAGGCCCGCATAAAGCGTCGATCAAAGTAAAGGTGGCGTGAGAATAGAAATTTTCGGCTTTCTGATACAGCAGCCTCGGCCCAGGCGCTTCGGGCCAGGGGGGAAGTGTAGGACTCCATGTGCCGTCGCTTAACGGCACCACAGGCGATTTCTCCATAGATTCCAAGGCTGTCTTGCGGACCACCTCGCGCCACTCGGCAGCCTCGACGGCGTAACGTTGCGCCTCAGGTTCGCCCAATTCGCGCATCATCTCCGCCATCCGGCTCATGCCCAAGCAGGCGTAGCCGTTGAGCATGAACTGGCGGTAATAGTCGTCCGGGTCTTCCACATTACCGATGATCATGCTCTGTTCGCTTTGTTCCGATCGCCGCCAGTTCATCAGATATTCGCACGCCTTGACCAACCCGGGTTTCATTTTACGTATCCACTCCCCGTCGCGTGTGTAACGGAAATATTCGCCCACGTTCCACAGTACTGCCCCCGTCTCAACCATATATCCAAAGGTGCCCATCCTTCCATTGCTTTGCTGGGTAGCAAAGAAGTAATCGAGCGAACGACGGGCCAGTTCATTCAGACCCATCGAGAGGTAATATTGAATGATGGGAGCGCTCTCGGTGCCTATCGGACTGTAGATTCCCACATTGGCGGCCAGCGTCTCGTCGGGCTCGCGACCTGTCATGTAGAGGTCTAAGTGCAACAGTCCTGCTTGAAGCATTTCGTCGATGCGTTGTTCGGGTACATGAATCTGTGCCGCCCGCGATAATTTGTTTTGCCAATGGACACGGCAGGCCGCATAATGCTCGTCGAACGACTTTTCGCGCAAGGCTGCCGCACGTGCGGCGTCCACCGGCTCGTGCAAAAGCCGGAAATCCAGACAGACCGTATCGCCGGGCTGGATCAGCACGGCCATTTCTTCCGCCGGTACAGGAAGTCCGTCAAGCAGCGAAACACAGAAGATACGTTCGGGGGTGAAACCCGAGTATCCAGTGGCCGGGTCGTACCTGTAATTATTGACGAAAGAACGGGGTATCTTCAACCATGCGTAACACGGCGCTTGTCCGGTATTGACGATATGCGTGCGGCAATAGAGGACTACCTCCTGTGCTGCAGCGCTCGTTTCCTTCTTTTTTTCTTCCATCTGTTTTTGATGCTCCGGGTTGGGGATGTGCCTGTAGTTGCTTGCATCCGATATAAGGTAGTCGGTGCCCTCAACCTGCTCTTCCATTAGTGACCCGTTTTCTAAAGAGGCGAACCAAACGGAGTGGTAAACCATGTCCTCGTCGCACATCTCGGAGTGATAGATCGGAAGCGTCCCGTTTTCGAGCCACCGCCGAATGTTGTTCAGCGGACCTACTCCGCGGCCCACCGCGAACAGGTATGAATTACTGTTGCCTTCCGTCTCCGGGATAGTAAAAGGGCAGCCTGATTTTACGGCCTTGATCCATTTTTCCCCATTCGTCACATCCTGCAGTTCTTCTGTGATCTCGAACATACGCATATCGCGGCCCAGCCCCAGCAAAATCGGGCAGCTCATATCGCGCGTATGGGGCGCTACCTGCTCGAACGAGGCTTCGGGTTTCAGGTCGGTTCGGGCGGCTTTGGTCAGTCGTCCACGCGAAAGAATATCCGCCTCCACCTCGCTGTAACTGCGAAGGTCTGTGGTCGGAACCACCACCACGCCATAGGCGGGGATGTATATGGGGTTGGTGCCGGTGACATCCCTCAAAAAGAATGAGAACGCATGTTGCCCCGTACGGACGGTGACCCATGAAGGCTCCGGACCCGGGGCAGTTTGCGCACCGGAAAAATACAATGCAAGCGCCTGTCTGTCTACCTTGGCGATGCGAAAAGCATTGCCGCTAATCGCCTTGCCGTTTGACTCGTGTCCAACTTCGTTCAGGAACATATGCGATAACGTTGCGTTCTGCACCTCTATCCTGCCTTTTACTTCTCCTTCTCTCCAGACGATCCTTACGCCCGGATCATTACCATTGCCTGAAGCCATCAGGATATTGAAAGATGACAAAAATACGGTTGCTACAACTGAAATAATAATACTTCTATTCATTTTCATCAGGAAAAATTGATCTTCAAAGTCCAAGCGAATGGCGACGGAGGGGATTTTCGTGCAGCAGCCGGAACGGTAACCGATACACCCTCGTCCGTCTGCTTCCATTTACAATTTCCGCTAACGCCCAACAGGGTGATTTTGGCTTGTTTGGGCGCTATAATCCCATTCAGTAGTAGTTCGGCAGGCATTGTTTCTTCTTCGTCGGCAAGATAGATGCCATAAATCGTTCCGTCTTTTTTAGACGTATAACAAACCTTGTCCTGTCGATACGGAGCAATGGCGCGCGTGCTGTAAATGGCTTCACCATTGATTTTCATCCATTGCCCGATTTCTTTCAACCGCTGGTAGGCTATCGGGTCAAAATCGCCGTCGGGACCGGGTCCCACGTTGAGCAGATAATTGCCTCCTTTTGACACAATGTCGGCCAGCATGTGGATGATTTGGCGGGTGGGCTTGTAGGTGTCTCCAGGCACGTACGACCACGAATCTCCCATGGTCATGCAGGTCTCCCACGGATGGGAGATCGGCAGTTCCGGTATGTTCTGTTCAGGTGTGAGGTAATCTTCTTCGCAAAGCCCGGCAGCGCTGCGGTTGACTACCAGCAACCCCGGCTGGAGGTTGCGCGCCATCCGCACAATGCGCGGCATGTCGAGATCCATGTTCCAAATACGTCTCTCCGACGCTATCCGCTCGGCTTCTTCCGATGGAAACGGTCGCGCATACATGCCGTCCAACCAAAGAATATCCACATGGCCATAACCGGTCATCAACTCCTCTATCTGGTTGTAGGTGAAATCTTTGAAACGCTGCCACTTGTCGGGATATCTCCGCGTATTGTAATTCACATGCTGGCTCGGGGTCGCCCATTCGGGCGCCCAAAAATCACGGTGATTCCAGTCGTATTTGGAGAAATAGATGCCGGTGGCCATGCCTTCGTTCCTGAATGATTGAAACAGTTCCTTGAGTACATTGGCTTTCGGGTTTGTGTGGAAAGGGACTGAGGGATGGGTAATTTTGTAATCAGTATATTTGCTGTCGAACATACAGAACCCGTCGTGGTGTTTGGAGGTAAAAACAACATATTTCATTCCTGCGTCCTGCGCGGCTTTAGCCCATTTGTCGGGATCGAATTTTTCCGGATTGAACTGTTGTGGCAACAATTCATATTGCCGTTTGTATTCCACATAATCGTGTGCATAGGGACCACTGCGCATCACCCAGTCTTCAGCGGCGCAAGAGCATATCGGCCACGATTCGGTCACTCCCCAAATGGAATAAGCGCCCCAATGCATCATCAATCCAAATTTCAGATTTTGCCAGTCATCTAATTTTTGCAATACCAGCGGATCGGTCGGGCTAACATATACATCGTTGTCCTGCGCTTTTACTGTCAGGGGAAAAAAGAAAATAATCACGATACCGATCATCATCTTTACGTTGTTTCGCATTTTCAAATGGATTTTCATTATTTTTATCTGATAATACTTATGTCAATCGTCTGCGAAACAGTCGAAAAAGTATCTATCGCATTCGGTTCAGGAAGATATAAGGTACTGTAGGTTACAGGGGCGGTCAGTTTCACATCATTGACGACCGCTGAAATTCTTTCGTTGCCGCTACAACGCAGGATAACGGGAACGTCCGACGTTGTGGTATAATTGACATTCACCTCGACTTCATCTTCGCTAATTTTTTCACCCCAAACCAGCGTTACATCTGTTCCGTCTGCTTCGGCGCTGATCAGCGGACGGTTGATCAGCGTGCTGTGATACTTTGATCCGTAAACATTGCCTGTTATTTCGAAAATGACCGATTTGTTGTTATACTGATCCTGTGTTACCCAGTTGAAGGTATGCACCCCTTCGGTAATATCCTTTTCATTTCTGCCAATGTACAAATCAAACGGTTCTGCGGGCAAATGGGCCGGAACAGTCACTTCTATCGATTCTCTTCCCAGCGACCATGCGACGTTGAGCGTTTTGACACGGGGATCGGAAATCCAGTATCGGAACAATATCCGCTCATTGCCCGAAAAAATCTTTACCGAATCCACTTTCCCGATATAAATAATTTCTCCGGTTTCGAGCCAGGACTTATGTTTGTCGTTCATCTTTTGGCAACCTGCTGTTGCCAAAATGATACCCGCCAGAAAAAATAATTTTTTTACACAATCATTCATTTTTGTCGATATTAATTGATTCATAAAATTTTACGTTAAATTATTGTGGCGCGCCCCAAAATCTTATTTCCTCGAATGTTAGTCCATATGATCCTGTCCAACTGCTCACCTGCTGGATACGTACCCATTGTACCACCGGCGCGTCTAATGGAACTTCCCATTCTTCGCCTTCTCTACAATATGCAATATCCTCGGCGGTAGCAGGAACAGAAACATCTAATCCCGATGGGCGAACAGATATAAACGATTCAGGGCTGAGCTGCGTCCATTCAGTATTCTGTGATTCCGGATTATTGCCCACCATAGGTTCAATGGTTCCGTATAATTGTAATTCTTTGGCGTGATGCAACTGGAACTCATAATCGCTACGAGACCAAATACGAAAACGTGACAATTTTACCTTTACGCCCAGATTGATGGCAATATAAGGCGGGTAAAGCCACGGATTTATGTAGTATAGTCCAGTCAAGCTATTAGCTGACGTAATGCCATCCCACAAGACGGTCATATCGCCTGTTCCATTGACGCTGATCGTGAACCTCGTCGATAAGGGTATACCCACAAATTTACTCTCGTCCAGCCTCGTTTCGTACCATGGCGTCATGGATAGTTTCAATGTATCGGTATAATTATTATACACATCCCTTACATATATTCCAAAATCTGCCCTGACCGCAGGTTGTCCGCGAACCGACTGCCTGATCGCTGCCGCTTCCGAATAGAAAGCTTCGATAGGTTCATAAACATCATCGTTAAGGCGCAACACCTGTACAACAATCTTTTCCTTTAACGGGTTATTCCACTGCAAGGTGAATCCGCCCCAGCCCTCTTTAACGTCTAATGATTCGAAGATGTTATAAATGGGCGATTCTTCCGGATGAATCTCTACTTCGACAGGTGAGGATTCATTCCGGCTTCTGTCCACGGTGATCAATTGCACTTTGACGGTTGTCGCTCTTCCGAATCCTCTCAAAGTGAGCGTATTGGAAAATACAGATGCTTTTTCTTCCTTTACAGAACCATCGGGCATTTGATACACTGCCTTCACATACAACAGATCGGTCTCGTCAGGTAATTGATAGGTAATGGTGGCTCCTCCCGGAAAGTTCACCACGCCATCCGGAAGTAACGTCACAGGCGCCGGCGGCGTTTTCTTCACCGGGAATTGCCCGTTAAATTCATCCGACCCACATGCTGCGCACCACATCGCAACCAACAGAAGCAATGTGATACTTCTTATTCCTTTTGTTTTTCTTTTTAATAAACTTTTCATATTTATTCAGTTTAAAATTCAAATTTCAACTGTTTTTACCATCCTGGATTCTGAATCAGGTTTTTATTGATTCTTAATTCCGAGTCGCGGATGGGCCACAAGTAATCTCTGGTGGTAAAAGTTGGCACATCAACTGTTACTACCACATAATAATCTGCCGCTACATATCCATTGATGTTCCATCCCATAACGGGCTGATTCATCCAGTTGATGGCTGTCTTCCATCTTCTGATGTCCCAGAAACGTTTTCCTTCAAACGCCAGTTCAATCATTCTTTCCTGCCGGATAATCTCTCTCATGCCTTCTTTGCTTGACGGTTTGGTTCCTATCCGGGCATACTTGCTCCAACTTTCCACTACCCCTTCTAATCCGGCGCGTTCTCTCACCCTATCGATGTAGCGATATACCTCTTCATTGGGTGCATTAAGGCTTTCGTTTAGCGCTTCCGCATACAGCAGATAGAGATCGGCCAACCGCATGATGGGCCAACTGGTAGGCACATAGGTTGGAATTGAATTGAGGGGAGTTGTCGTTTCGAAATGGCTTAATTTCTTACACCAATATCCTGTGATGCTATAACGCATGCCGGAATAGTTACCCATCACCTCTCCCTTTTTCATGGCCATAATCCATGAAGTTAGCGTACTCGCTCCCTTGCCAACATCCACAAATCGTCCGTTGCCGAACCACACGCCTCCGTCGAACCCCAAGTTGGCATAGAATCTTGGTTCACGATTCATATGCAGACGGGCGGTTCGGAATCCCGTCCCTATGTAAAATTTATGGTCATCAGGCGAATCCGCTGTCAGGTAACGGTTAACGTAATCGTATTGGGTATCCTCGTCGATGGGTACTCCCCGGTTTGAATAGAATAATTCTGCCATCCGAAGGGTGCCGCCAAGGAAAGGCATTGACCATCCGGTCGCCTGTTCGCTAAGCGTAAAAAATGGCTTGGAAAAATTCTGGAGGTCATTTATATGATCATATCGGGACTGCGCCCAGATCATTTCGGAATTCCATTTGTCCATGACCACATGACGGCACGTCATCACACGCCTGGTAGAATCCGACAGGACATAGGCAGATGGGAAGGGAAATTCATAGAGCGTGACTCTTTCCGACTCGCAGAGGTCAATTGCCTCTTTGCAGGCAATAGCTGCCCTTTCCCATTTTTGGGGGTCTTCTACGCTATTGAACAGGGACACGCCCCGGTTGTCAATCATTCCGGAAAAGTCAGGATTACCGTTGAACAGAGGGCTTGCAGCCATGACCAATATTTCTGCCTTTACCGACAAGGCAATGCACCGCGTAATTCTGCCCAATTCCATGTTTCTATCCCGCACTGAATTCCACAGAAACGGAGATGCTTCGTCAATCACTCCGACAATATAATCCACACAATCGTCAAACGGATCACGGTAAACGCGCACTTCATCACTGCTTGCCGAAATGGGAAGATTCTCGCGAATCAGGGGAATCGGTCCGTACATGCGCAACAGATAATAGTGGTAGTACGCTTTCAGGAACTTGACCTCCGCTATCCATAAGGATCTATCGTCAGGAGTCAGGTCGCCCCCCACATGGTCAATATTCTCAAGAAATACATTACAATCGCGTATTGCTTGGAATAAATTGATGCCCTGAAGTCTTCCTTCCCAGTAATTCAGCAATGGATCGTCCGTATTTTGAGCTCCCAGTTTTATACGGTTTGCTGTGAGATCTCCCGTAGAATTAAGATAATATGGCTGCTCGCGTATCCATATTTCGTCCCCTCCCATGATGCAGGGATCGCTTGCCGGCGAACCAATTAACGGCAGGTAACTGTAACAGGTGAATAAATATTTTTCCGCTCCTATTCTGTCGTGAAAAGCCATATCCACAGTGGCCACATTATCGGGAACCACATCTAAATAATCTCTACATGCTACGCACACATACCCTATCACAAACAAAAATAAATATAATACTGTTTTTTTCATCGGTTTTATTTTTTAAAATGTAATTTGAACGCCTAAATTAAATACTCTCTGAATAGGATAACTCAACCCGTTTCCGGCCATTTCGGGATCCCACAATTTGAATTTGCTAAATGTCAACAGATTCGTTCCACTGGCATATACGCGTAAATTGACTATTTTAGCCCGCTGGATGATCCGCTCGGGAAGGGAATAGCCTATTTCCGCTGATTTCAAGCGCATAAACGAGCCGTCGCGCATGAACCATGTGCTGCGTTCCGAATAGTTGTTGCTCACCATCCTGTCGGAAAATCGGGGAAACAAAGCATAAATATTTTTGTTGGTTTCGTCCCAATGGCTGTCGGCATACGCCTGCAATAACATATTCTGCGATATAGTGCCGGCCACTGCGTCGCTATCAATAAAAGGAACCGTTGACGGATATTTATTCCTGTCATCGTAGGAGGGGATTGCCGTGTAGATCCAGAAAGATTCCTGTGCTAATCCTTGAAAAAAGAACGAAACATCAAAGGCTTTATAACCTGCCGAAAGCCCGAAACCGTAAATGATCTGCGGTTCGGTAGGATAGCCGATCGGCACCATGTCTAATGACGTAATCTTACCATCTCTATTGATATCGCGGTATTTGATGTCGCCGCCCATATATCTGTCTGATCCGATGTACTGTGGCGGAGAATTGGCCACTTCATTGTCGTCTACAAAAAGACGTTCCGCCACATATCCCCATTGTTGCGATACAGGTTGTCCGATTTTTGATATCCAGGGAGTTTCGGTATTGTCCACTTCTTCATATTCGGTGTATTTTGTGGTGGCATACGTAAAATTAACCCGTCCGGTTACCCAAAAGTCATTCGATATATTTTGTTGATAATCGATGGAAAAGTCTATGCCCTGTCCCATGGCTTTTCCAAGGTTTGCCCGCGTAATGGCCTGCAATCCCATCGTGGTAGGTATATCGCTTCGCGCCTGCAGAATACCGTCTCTGTGCTCGGTATAATAATCGGCAATGATTTCTATCTTGTTGAACAACCCCATTTCTATGCCAAGATTCATTTTACGTGCTGTTTCCCATGTAATCTGCTCATTTGCATAACGACCGGTACTCACGCCGTCTCTTTGGTACAAAAAGTCCTGACCAAAACGAAAACCTCTATCCCCATCATTCAAGTTCACGCTTGACATATAATAAAACCGGTCATTCTTATCCCCGATGGCGTCATTTCCTACCAATCCGTAAGTTCCTTTCAGTTTTAGATTCGATATGGTCTTTTTGAGGTTGTCATTCCAGAAATTTTCATTGGAAACGATCCATCCCAAACCGACAGAAGGGAAAAATCCGTATCGGAAACTTTTGTAAAAACGTTCGGAACCATTATAGCCGAAATTAAATTCCGAAAAATATCGGTCATCGTAAGAATAAGTGGCCCTTCCGGATACTCCCTGATTTCTTGAGGGCAATGACAGTTGCAGGCTGCCGGCATTAGCTTCGAGCACGTTTCGTCGCGTAGCAACCAACAAGCCGCTCACAGTATGTTTTTCGGCAAAAGTCCGGTCATAATTGACGGCCAATTCCATATAGGTTGTGGTGGTGATCTCTTTGCCTCCTTCCGAATAATTAAGGTACTCGGTACCCGAATTAGGATTCACGCAAAGCAAATGGTAGGTATCCGTATATTTATCGTAATCGCCTACATTATAGTAAAAAGGATTATAGTTACGGGTCACATCAAAATAGGAATAACGGTTGGTACTGAATAATCCCCGTACTACCAATCCTTTTGTGAGAAAATCCAATTTTTGTCTGGCTTCGAACTGCGCCATCATCAGCGACTTGGTATACTCCTTGTATCCTTTGACCATATCAGCGTAGGGATTGACGAAATTTGTCATTCCGTTGTCGTTTCCGAAAAGGATGTGCTGTGCGTACTGATAGGTTTGATCGGGGGCATAGTATGCAGGAAAACGTACAGGGTCGGAACGCATCACCTTCTGATAAAGTTCAGATCCCCCGTCAATAGGTCCCGTATAATCGTCAAAAGTGCCGTATAACCGCACCACAGCTTCTGTCGTATTGGTCACATTGATGTTTACGTTTGTCCGCAGCAAATATCGTTTCAGGTCAATATTGTTGTTGAAATTGTTCCTCTTGTCCACTTTCAGGACTCCGTTATCCTGATTATAGGTAGCGGCAATGTAATAACGGGCTGCTTTCCCTCCCCCGCTTACGTTGAAATTGGCGCGGTAATTAATGGTATTATCTTTGAATAACATGTCGTACCAATCGGTAGCAGGATAGATGTACGGGTTTCTATTGGGAAGCATGGTTTGATCTATTTTCGCCTGCGAATACGGAGTTATCGCCATCTTGTCGCGGGTCAGTACCGCCTCATTAAACATTTGCATGTAGGCAATCGGGTCGACGAATTTAACCATTTGAGTGGGTTGCGCCAATGAGGTTTCCACCCGTAAGGAAACGGTGGAAACCCCTTCGCGCCCTTCCTTGGTAGTGATCAGAATCACACCATTTGCGCCTCGTGCGCCGTACAATGCTGTTGCCGTTGCATCCTTCATGATGGAAAAACTGGCAATATCATCCGGTTGCACACGCGCCAGATCGCTGGACGACATTTCCATGCCATCGATCAGGATCATCGGACCGTTGGCATACGTCAATGATGTAACGCCCCGCACAAAGAAACTGGCGTCGTCCATACCCGGTTCGCCGGTACGCTGGTAGGAAACCAATCCCGAAATACGGCCGGACAAAGCGGTGGTCAAATTACTGCTGGGAACCTTCAATTCTTTGGTGTTCAGAGTAGTTATGGAGGCGATGACGCTTTCCTTTTTCTGTTTGGCAAAGGCAACGATGGTCACTTCGCCGATTTCGGCAACGGCTTCCTGCATGGTAACGGCAATGATACGCCGGTTGCCCACTACTATTTCCTGCGGCTTGAAACCCATGAAACTGAATTGCAATACCGCCGTATCACTTGGCACATTGAGGGTAAACTCACCATTTTCATTGGTGGTGGTAATTATAGTGGTACTCCTGACGACCACGGATACCCCGGGCATCAGTCCGCCCACGTCGTCGGATACCGTACCGGTGACCCTGATACCGGGTTGAGCGGCTACCTCTTTCGCTGCCGGAGCCGGCGTCAAAATGATCTGTTGCCCCTGTATTTCATAGACGATCCCATTTTTCTTCAACACCTGATCCAAAATATCGATAACACGCATGTTTTTAAAAGCGCCTGTTACCTTTTTGTTCACATCCACTTGGGTATTGTTATAAGAAAAAGTATATTCGGTTCGTGATTCAATAACCGTTAATATTTCCTTGATGGTTATATTATCGGCCTGAATGTTCAATCGCTTGTTTTGAGCAAAACCGGAAGCTGAAAGTTGCAACAGTCCTGAAAACAACAGTAAAAAACTGAATTTCATTATTTTTTTGATTTGTTTTACTTTAATATTTATCATACATTTGAAAAATTTTATTTTTGAATAACTCATGTTTTTCGATTGATACACAAGAGAAAACATTTAATTTAATAAATAAAATTGCACAGAGCGACAAAGCGCTGGAACCGCTTGTTGCTCTTTTTTAATACTCTGGTGGTTCTGTCATATGTATATATTTTTTAGTTCATGAAAATAAAATTTATTTGCTTGATTTTTTGTCTACTACCTGATAATAGTCGCCTGTTAGTTGAAAATTGACAGGCGCGATATTTTGTATCAATCGCGCTACCTGCGCCAAGCTCTCATCGCGAACCGTAAAGGTGAGGCGATATCGAGCAGCCAGTTCGGGGGAACACTCAATTTTTTGGCCATACCAACGTCCTAATTTGTTGATAATATAGCCTAATTCGGCATTGTCGAAATGTAACCTGCCATGAATCCACCCTGACCATTGTGAGGCGTCTACTGTTTGAATGACGGTAGATTGTTGTTGCTCATTATAAAGTAATCGCTCATTTGGAAACAATTCAAATGTTCGCTTGGTACTGTCGTTCAGTACATGTACATTCACTTTCCCGGAAATAAGAACCGCTTCGGCCGATGCCCCATTTTGATAGTCGCTCACCGTAAATTGAGTTCCAAGTACCCGAATCAGTAGTTTATTGGACTGAACGCAAAATAGTTGCTTCTCCTGATGGGTTACGTCGAAATACGCCTCCCCGCTTAACTTTACCTGCCTGACTTTCGGGTCGAACTTTTCCGGATATTCGATACGGCTGCCCGCATAGAGCCATACTTTGGTGGAATCGGGTAAAGTCATCTGCAAACGTTCTTTATTCTGCGTTTCAAATACCAACATCATTACTTCACGATGACGTGATGTTGTTGTTGATTCTGAAAAGAACAGATAATATCCTATTGTTGACAGGAGAAGTACGCTTGCGGCAACCGACGCCGCCCATGCATAAATTCTTCGCCGTCGCACCGCGATGTTCACGCCCCATATTCTCGATTCAATCCGCCGGAAAACACGCTTCCGGTCAAATTTTGATATATCGCCATGCGGTGAATCCCACTGCTCTTTCATCCGCGAAATAACGGATTCCCGGTTGAGTAACTCAGTATCTTCTTCGGGCGATAAATCCCCGTCTAAAAAGCGTACAATGATATGTTTTGATAAAGACGTTTTCATCAACTATATTTAATATATTGTATACACATAAAACTGATGTATCCCTTAGTCGAAATGAAAATTATTTTTCTTCACGCGCTATCTCCTTTCTAATAGTCTTGAGCGCCTGATATATATGGGATTCCACGGTCTTCTCCGAAATACCGAGTTTTGCGGAAATCTCTTTGTATGTGAACATTTGCCTCCGGCTCAGGTTAAATACTTCCTGTTGCTTTGGAGGTAATTGATCTACGATTTTGTCGATGTCTTGTGATAAATCTTGTGTGATTATTTCATCCTCAAGCATATAATACTCCTTTTCGAGACTTGCCAATACGTTATCCTGAAAGTAGACTTCATTGATCTGCTCCCGATAACGATTGAAAATAAGATTACGCGTGATGGTAAAAAGGTAGTTATCAAAATTTAACGCCGGATTGATCGACATTCTTGCATCCCAAAGACGGATAAATACATCCTGAACTATATCTTCAACATCATTGCTGTTCATCATGTATCGCAGGGCAAAACGGTACACTTTCGGGGAATATTCCATGTAAATATACTCGAATGCCGACCGTTTGCCGGCCATAAATTGCTCCAGCAAGTTATTTAATGGTACCATTAGCATATTTTAATGTACGCGTACGCAAAAACGCGACACATGGCGTATCGGTAGTTAACTCTCTCTCCACAAATATCATGCCAAATCTTGTATTAGCGATATGACGCGTCACATCGCTACTGGATTTTATTATGTTGAAAAATGAATACATTATTTAGACATTTTTAACCGTGATATTTTGATGAAAAAAAGATATGGTAAAAATAATAATAAATCGATTAAAAAAAATTTGAAACGCTATTTTTGTGTCAGCAGCGGAATGTCCCGGAAACATGTTTATTCGGGATTTTTCGGATTTAAGATTTATCCAAAACCAACTTTAAGACTTCACAGGGTTTCATTTCAACCGTCCAAATACCGTTTGTTTCATTTAATATTTTTCGCCGGTTTCCTTGTAATTATCGCCGGATGGTTTAGTTAAACGTAATGTTCCTCTTTTTTCCGATTCTACAGTAATTTCCGATATTTTACCGTTTTCCATCTGCTCTGAATTGATTTTTTGCAAAAATCTCAAATCAGGCTTTATCAGCCTGTACATTTTTTTTGGGTCGAATGGCTGCTTTGTTTTGAGCACATTGTATATGATCACCAGAATTTTTCGGGTAATGGCGATCAACGCTTTTTGTGACCTCGTCCGATTGGAAAACACCTTGAATTTTTTGCCCGGAAACGTTTTATTTGAACGAACCTCCGACCAAGATATTTTAACAAGTATCTGTCGAAAATATTTGTTGCCGTGTAATATCTTACGGAACTTGAGCTTTTCAGCCGTTTCATCGTTTCCTGGTCACAATCCTGCCCAGCCCACCAAATCTGTCGCTTTGGGGAAAACGTTCATGTCATAACCGATTTCAGCAAGAATACATAAGGCGCTGAATTTTTGAATGCCCGGTATGGTGCACAGCAACGAGATTTCCTCAGCAAAATGTTCATTTGCCAATTCTTCT
>JGI24702J35022_10001449_pt1 | contig 14759 bp, 16 predicted proteins | sample TergutTh196P4_FD_35022 | JGI IMG/M metagenome (IMG submission 35022)
AAAGTGCTTGATGCCGACGTAATTGATGAACACATGAACGGTTACGGTGGCGAAAACCGTTTCTGGCTCGGCCCTGAAGGCGGAAAATATTCAGTATATTTTGCGCCGGGTACAGAACAGGTGTTTGATAATTGGCACACACCCAAACCAATTGATATAGAACCCTGGGATGTCGTTTCTTCGGATGCGAAAAATGTGGTCATGAAAAAGGAAATACAAGTGACCAACTATGCAGGTAATCAGTTTAAACTGAATGCCGACCGTAAGATTTCGCTGATGGAGACTGCCGCTGCCAATCGTATACTGGGTATAGCAACAAATCCCGCTTTAAACATGGTGGCCTACCAAACCGAGAACACCATCACCAACCTGAATGATTTCGAATGGACAGAGGAAACCGGTACGATTTGCATCTGGATACTCGATATGTTCCACCCTGCGCCCTACGCAGTGACGGTGATACCTTTCAACGAAGGCGACGAAGCGCAAGCAGGGAAAATTGTCACCTCCGATTATTTTGGTGAAGTACCTGCCAACCGACTAAAAATTCAGGGAAATGTCATTTTTCTGAAAACTGATGGGCAGTTTCGCAGTAAATTGGGATTAAATGGAAATCGCACCAAAGCCATTGCCGGAAATTACGATCCCGATTCGAAACGCCTTACCATTACCACTTTCGATGTGGATCAACATGCGATCTACCTGAGCCAGGAATGGAATCCGGCAAAAGATCCTTTAACGGGCGACGCTTTGAATGCCTACAATGACGGCCCGTTAGACGATGGCAGTATCATGGGGCCATTTCTTGAACTCGAAAGCGTTTCGCCGGCTGCTTTTTTGAAACCAGCACAATCATTGCTCCACCGCCATACTGTTTTTCATTTTACAGGAGAAGAGAAGGATTTGAACCCAATTGCCGAAAATTTGCTTGGTGTATCCATCAATGACATAAAAAGCATATTTTAAAGTTAATGTAAAAATACCCAATCATATCTCGTTATCTTTCAGGAATTTTTCGGCTATTCTGTCGGCAATTGACTGAAATTCTTCTTGCGACAATTTTAGTTTTGGCCGGAAGAAATCAATATCCTGCATTCCCTGCATGGGAATAAGGTGTATATGTGCATGGGGCACATCGAAGCCAATAACTGCCATACCCACACGTTTACAGGGTATGGCTTTTTGAATGGCTTTTGCAACTTTCTTGGCAAACACCATGATACCTCCTAATTCATCATTGCTCAAATCGAATAGATAGTCGGTTTCATCTCTGGGAATCACCAGCACATGCCCTTCGACCAACGGGTTGATGTCCAAAAAAGCATAATATTCATCGTTCTCGGCTACTTTGAAACTTGGAATTTCACCCTTTGCGATTTTTGAAAAAATACTTGCCATGTAATTAATGTCTAACGTGATATTTCGAGCACTTCAAATTGCAATTTTCCTGCCGGTACCTGTATATCGACAACATTGCCTTTTTTCTTTCCTACCAACCCTTTGCCAATGGGCGTGGTAATAGCAATCTTTCCTTCCTTCAGGTTGGCTTCCGATTCGGAAACCAGAACATACTCAACAACGGAATTGTTTGTTAGATTCTTTAGTTTTACCTTGTTGAGTATCTGAATGCTGGATGTGTCCACACGAGATTCGTCCAACACGCGGCTGTGACGGATGGTTTCTTCCAACTTGTGAATGCGCGCTTCGAGCATGCCCTGGGCATCTTTGGCGGCATCATATTCAGCATTTTCCGAAAGATCGCCTTTATCGCGCGCTTCCGCTATTTGTTTTGAAATGGCAGGACGTTCAACATTGATCATCTGCTCCAACTCCCTTTTCATCTTGGTAAGCCCTTCCTCTGAAACATACGAAACTTTAGCCATACTATTCGATTTTGATATGAGGTAACAATAAAAAAAAGAACTCCGGAGTCCCGGAATCCTTTCTCCTGAGACAACAGAATATGTTTAAATTTGGTTTTGCAAAAAAGTTATAATCATCAAAAGTTTAATTTTAACGGAACAAAGATAAAGGTTTTTTTGAAAACAAACAAATTATTTTCTTTTTTTAAGAATATTTACCAAAAAAAAAAATTCAAAAAAGAAAATTAGTTTCATTTCGAAAAAATTTTTACCTTTGCAGCCCGAAAATAGAATATAGAAATAAGATAAATAGTTTGTCAGCAATGGATTTGATGAAGTTAGTACAAGAGCAGAATAGTGTTTCGAAGGAATTTCCTGAATTTTCGAGCGGTGATACCATCACGGTGCATTACAAAATCAAGGAAGGCAGCAAGGAACGTATTCAACAATACAAGGGCGTAGTGATACAACGCAAAGGAAACAGCAGTAATACGGCAACTTTTACTGTACGCAAAATGTCGGGTGAAATAGGTGTGGAAAGAATTTTCCCATTGTCTTCTCCCTTTATTGAAAAAATCGAAGTAAATAAATATGGCAAGGTTCGTCGTGCCAGAATATTTTATTTCAGAAAGTTAACAGGAAAGAAGGCCCGTATAGCCGAAAGGAAATTACCAGCTTCTAACGTGTAACAAAAACATACACAGGCAGATTTTTTTTTCTGGTCGCGTCACAAACAAAAAAACGCCGTTGAAAAACATTATTTCACAACGGCGCTTTTTTATTTTTTATATTTGTTGCCTGAAATTTTTATATTAGATAGTTCAATATGATTGATTATGAGTTTCTTTGTCGGAAAGTATGTGGAATTGCTAAACAGGCAGGCAACTTTATCAGTAAGGAAGCCTGCACATTTTCAACAAAAAGCATTGAAGTGAAAGGCCTGCACAATTTTGTCACGTATGTGGATAAAAGTGCAGAGAAAATTATTGTCGACCTGTTACAGGAAATACTTCCAGAAGCTGGATTCATCGCCGAAGAAGGCACCAACACTACCCGTGGCGAACGTTTCAACTGGGTGATCGATCCACTCGACGGCACCACCAACTTCATACATGGTCTGCCTCCATATTCTGTCAGTATCGGCTTGCTTGAAAACAATTGCATGGTATTGGGCGTTGTGTATGAAATAACGCTCGGCGAGTGTTTTTATGCCTGGAAAAATAGTCCTGCTTTCCTTAACAGGAAGGAAATCCGTGTTTCGGATAAGGCTAAAGTGCAAGATGCGCTGATTGCCACAGGATTTCCATACTATGATTATCATCTGATGCGGCCATATATCAATTGTTTAGAATATTTCCTGAAAAATTCGCATGGTGTACGTCGTCTCGGTTCGGCAGCTGTAGATTTGGTATACGTGGCATGTGGACGTTTTGAAGCCTTTTACGAATACGGTCTCAATCCATGGGACGTTGCGGGTGGAGCCTTTATCTTACAACAAGCTGGTGGAAGGTTGAGCGACTTTTCGGGAAGCGACAGTTATATTTTCGGAAAAGAATTGGTAGCAGCTAACAGCACCATATTCGATGAATTTTTAGAAACAGTAAAGAAATTTTTATTATGCGAAAGATAGCATTAGTTACAGGCGCGACCGCCGGAATCGGAATGGCGGTTGCCGAGATTTTAGCAAAAAACGGTTACAACCTGATAATCACAGGTCGCCGTAAAGAGTTGTTAGACGGGTTGAAAAACGAATTAAACATCAAGCATAAAAGCGATGTGCTTGCGTTAAACTTTGACATCCGTGACCGACAACAGACCGAAGCTGCCATCGACAATCTGCCCAGATCATGGGGAAATATTGATACGCTGATCAACAACGCAGGACTGTCTCTCGGGTTGACGCCCATTCAGGAAGGTCTGGTTGACGATTGGGATCAGATGATCGATACCAACATCAAGGGTTTATTGTACATCACCCGTAAGGTAGCACCGTTGATGGTGAAAAGAGGCAATGGGCACATTGTCAACATCAGTTCCATAGCCGCTAAGGAACTGTACGAGGGCGGAAATGTTTACTGTGCTACCAAACATGCAGTAGATGCGCTCAACAAAGGAATGCGTATCGATTTGGTCAAGCACAATATTAAAGTTACCTCTATCTCACCAGGCATGGTTGAAACCGAATTTTCACTTGTCCGCTTTAAGGGCAACACCACCCGTGCCGACAAGGTTTACGAAGGTTTGGTACCGCTGAGTGCCGACGATGTAGCCGAAGCCGTATGGTTTGCGCTTTCAAGACCGGCACATGTCAACATCAACGATATGTTGATTATGCCCACGGCGCAGGCAAATATCACAACGGTTGTCAGAAAATAATCTTAATTTTGGATTCCCAAGTGTTTTTTCACCGCAGGAAGCAAATCCAGCGTGCCAACAGCTTTGAAAATAAGTATTTGAGGATCACCGTTGATAACGTATGTCACCCCTTGTTCCTTTGCCACAGCTTCTATGGCTTTATCGGCTTTTTCAATGACCGGCTGCAGGAGTTTATTATATTCTTGTTGTAAACTTTCCTGTGCCTGCTCCTGGTACGTTTCAACCCTACGTTGTAATGACTGAATATCATCTATTTTTGACTGCTTCACCAAATCTGTCAAACTTTCCTGTACTTTAGTAAATTCATCATATTTCCTTCTTAATTCTACTTGCAATTCTTCCAGTTCCTTTCCAAATTCTTCTTGAATTTTTTGAAATTGGGCTATTGCCGTCTCGTATTCCGGCATTGAAGAGACCAACTCATTCTTGTTGATATGCGCCAACTTGAGGTTTTGGGCTGAAACATTGCTGCACAGGGCAACTACGGCAATCGCGATAACTAATTTCACTATGTTCTTCATTTTCTTTATGGTATTAAAATTTTGGTTACAAATTTAGATATTATTTTCTATATCCCAATCTTTCGAGCACTTCATCACTCTTATCGTTTTTGGGATTGGCATACAGCAACGAGGCGTCGGCCGACGTGTCGAATATCGCGGCAAACCCGCCTTCTACCGCCATCTCCTTAATGGTCCTGTACACCTCGTCTTGTATCGGTTTCACCAATTCCTGCTGCTTTTTGGTCAACTCTCCTTCAGGTCCGTAGTATTTTTTTTGCAAGTCCTTTACAGCTTGCTCTTTGTTGATGATCTCATCTTGACGCTTTTTCTTCATGTCTTCTGAGAGCATCACACTTTCCGCCTGGTAATTCTTATACAACCTGTCGACATCGCTATATTGCGTTTCGATCTCTTTTTGCCAGTCGGTCGATAACTTGTCAAGTTGTGCCTGTGCCGACTTATAGGCAGGGATGTTGTTCAATATGTATTCGGTATCCACAAACGCAAACTTTAGTGTTTGCGCTGATGCCGGGAACATCGCGAATACTGTCAGAACCATAATTTGTATGATTTTTTTGATTTTCATGATTTATTTAATTTATTAGATTTATTATTATGACTTTATAATTCTCAACTAAAATTGTTGTCCCAGTATAAACTGGAATTCCCCTTTACGTCCTCCGCCCTTATTGTCGTTGTCGAAGCCGTAGCCCCAATCGATTCCCAGCATCCCGAACATTGGCAGGAATGCGCGTACACCTACGCCTGCTGCGCGTTTCAAGTCGAACGGGTTGTATGTATTAAGATCATACCATGCATTGCCTGCTTCGAGAAATAATACTCCAAAGATGGTAGACGACGGCTGAATGATTGCCGGAAAACGCAACTCTATATTGGCTCTGGTGTAAATATTTGCTTTCGAAAACATGTTGTCTCCAATCTGTTCAGACGCCGGAGCGTATGGCGTCAAGGCCCCATCGGTATACCCCCTCATGGGTACAATTTCTATGCCATACATTTGATACCCCTGCATGCCCGAACCACCCATGTCGAATCCTTCATAGGGCGAATACGGTACATGCTTCTGATAGCGCCCCAGAAGACCAAAACGGTAATTGGTAGCCAGCACCAGTCTATGCGTTGCTGTTCCCAGTAAATCAAGGTACCAGGCAGCCCTGAAATTCCATTTGTGGTATTCTATCCACCTGTATTTGTCCGTAATAGATGCCGACTTGTAGTTGATGTTGTTGAACATCGACCATGGCGGCGTCAGATTTACGCCCAGCGAGATATTTGATCCTGATTTGGGATAAATAGGCTGGTCTTGCGAGTTCCGTGCCAGGGTAATACCCACGTTGATATTGTTCGATGTTCCGTTACTGAAGCCTAAGCTGTAATATCCGCGGCCATCCCAATCTTTCACCTGGTAACGCATGTACGATATGTCGGTGGAAAGCGAGAACCAGTCGTCGGGCCATTTCAACCGGCGACCCAAACCTACGGTGACCCCGCTGGACTTGTAATACTGGTCGGCGCCTTCTGGCTGCCAATAGTACATGCGGTTGGTCATTTTCGAATGGTAAAATGAAATAGAGAACGCATTGGGCCGTTTACCGCCTAACCAGGGTTCAACGAAAGTGATGTTGTACGATTGGTAATACCGTCCATTGGATTGCATGGAGATTCCAAGCGTTTGTCCATCACCCGAGGGAACCGGCCGCCATGCTCTGGGATCGAGCATGCGACTGGCGGCAAAGTTGTTGAACCGCACACCCACACGGCCAATAAACATCCCGCCGCCAAACCCCGCCGACAATTCCAACTGGTCATTGGCTTTTTCTGCCAATCCGTAGACAATATCCACCGTTGAGTTTTGAGGCTTGGGCTGAACATCGGGTTTTATCTGTTCAGGATCAAAATGTCCCAATGTGGCCAATTCACGGACATCCCTCATGATGTTCGATTTGCTGAATAAATCGCCAGGAAGCACACGCAATTCACGGCGAACAACATGCTCGTTGGTTTTGTCGTTTCCCTTGATCATCACACGATCGATGGTGGCTTGCTCACCTTCGTAAACGCGCATTTCGACATCTACCGAATCGTTGTCGATACGAAGTTCGACTGGGGTGATGCTCGAAAACAGGTAACCTCTGTCAGTATAAAGAGATGATACTGCATCTTCATCGATACTAAGACGTTTCATCAATCCCACCTGATCATAAATATCCCCTTTTTCGAAACCCAAAAACCTTTGTAAGTAATCTGTGGGATATTTCGTGTTGCCCACCCATGTGATGTTGCGGTAATAATATTGGTGTCCTTCGCTCACGCGGATATGCAATATGATGCGGTCGTCTCTGTCCTTCAAAAAAGTGATGGAGTCATTGACGATTTTGAAATCGCGATAACCATTTTTGCTGTAAAATTCAGCCAATTTGGTACGGTCTTCCTTAAAATTGTTCGCAACATATTTTTTACTTTTGAAGAAATTGATATTGTGCTTCTTCTGTTTGGTTTTTTTCATCACTGTACGCAAGCGGCGGTCTTTAAAATCGTCGTTCCCATTGAAGTCAATCTGTGCAATCTTTACCTTCGGCCCTTTATCGATCAATACTCTCAGCGACACCCTGTTGCTAAGTTGCGAAGTGTCGTTCTTCTGGATAAAAGTAGTAGATACATTATAAAAACCTTTTTCGCGATAATGCTTGGTGACAATGGTTCTAATGTTGTTGAGGACGTTCTCGGTAACATGCCGTCCAGGTTTAAGATCGATTTTATCCGTCAAGTCTTTTATTTCGCCTTTGCGAACCCCTTCGATGGTCATTTTTGACAGGCGAAGGCGTTCACGAAGTACTATTTCGAGAAATACTACACTTCCTTCGATTCTTTCAGCAAGCACTTTCACATCGGAAAACAGACCCTGGTTCCAGAACAAATCCATCACTTTAGTGTCGTCACCGCCGGGCATGACAAACTTACGCCCGATGTCCAAGCCTGACATACTGATAAGTGTCTCGGTAGGCAAAAACTTTACACCGGTAATTTTAACACCGCCTATGATGTATTCCTGTTGATTTGAGTAGTCCATCACCGGATAGCTCGAATAATCGGCAGTGGGTTCTTCTTGCGAATATGCGCCCTGTAAAAGAAAAACGGATAAAAGGATACTATAAATATAAACTAATTTGTGTTTCATTTATACTATATTAATTTCTGTTTGTTCATGTTCAATTAACTGTTCACTTGTTTTACCGAACCGTCGTTCTCTTTTTTGAAAAGCGACAATGGCCTCGTAAAAATCTTCTCTGCGAAAATCGGGCCAAAGTATCGGAGAAAAATACAATTCGGTATAAGCAATCTGCCAGAGCAGGAAATTGCTGATACGAAACTCACCGCTGGTGCGGATGAGCAATTCCGGATCAGGAATATTTCGAGTATTCAGATAACCGGCAAAAATCTCGGCAGTAATACCGTTGTTTAATTTCCCGGCAGCTACATCAGAGGTAATGCGATTCACAGCATCGATGATATCCCACTGCCCGCTGTAATTCAACGCCAGGGTTAACTTCAGGCCAGTGTTGCCCGATGTTTTATTGATGGTCTCCTTCAACTGGTCTGTCACTTTCGCAGACAAACGCGATATGTCGCCGATGACCGCCAATGAAATATTATTTTTCAGAAGGGTGGGCGTTTCCTCATGCAAGGTCGAAATCAACAGCGACATCAGGGCATCTACTTCCCTTTTTGGCCGGTTCCAGTTTTCGGTAGAAAACGCATACAAAGTCAGATATTTGATACCCAGTTCGGCGGCGGCTTCCACCACTTCACGTACAGCGGTCACCCCATTCCTGTGCCCGAAAATCCGGGAATTGCCTCTTTTCTTGGCCCATCTCCCGTTGCCATCCATGATTATGGCAACATGTACGGGTAATTTATCCAAGCCAATATTGTCTTTCTGGGTCATCTGTATTTTGTTTGTTCTTTGATAGCAGGGCATTTAAATCCTTTTTCGTAAACTATAAACGTGACGTATAAACCGGCAAATGAATACCAGTCGTTATTGTGCCACGTCGAATATGACCCTTCCGGGCCTGGATTCAATATACCATCCAGATTATCGGTGAATGTTTTCCGTATACCCCACTCGCATCCAATTGCAACCACATCATTGACCCTGTATTTGTAACCCACACCGAAAGGAATGGTAGCATGGCTTGTTGCCTTGACTGTGGTTGACGTGGTTGACGACAGAATGATTGAGTACCCAACCGCAGCAAAAATATACGGTGTTGCATGCGAAGATTTCCTGCGATTGATGACATGAGGCATAAAATTAAACTCATATCCAATATGGAAATCCATCAGGGATGTTTCAAAATGATGCGTTCTCATTTGCTGATATTCATTTTTAAAATCCAGATCGTCTCCGTTTAACTGTCCATAAAACATATTGAACCGAAAACAATGATGTTCAGCAGGATTGTACTTGATCATCGCTCCAAGCGATAGCCCCGGATAATAAAACTGTGTGCGGGGGTTGATGTCACCCATATAATATGAAACGCCTGCAAATCCTCCGATTTCCGTATTGGGACGGAAAACTTGCCCTTCTATGGTCAAAGACCATAGAAAACATCCTGTCAAACAAATGATAATATGTTCCTTCAAAGCCAATTTATCATGTATGTTAATGATCCATATTTTCAAAGGGCAAAAGTAATCAAATAACGGACACGACCATACAAAATATGATAATTTAAGATTTTTTTACAAGTTGTTATTGCTGATTCATAAAATATGAGTAATTTCGGCCAAAATTTTTAAGAGCCATGATTGAAAAAATAAGATATTCGGATGCTGAATTGGATGAGTTCAAAGAACTCATCTTAGAGAAGTTGGAAAAGGCCAAAAAAGATTATGAAATGCTGAAAGGTACTATTACCAACAGTAGTGGCAATGATACTGAAGATACTTCACCTACATTTAAAATATTGGAAGAGGGAGCTGCAACCCTGTCGAAAGAAGAAGCCGGACGATTGGCACAGCGACAGTTAAAATTTATTCAGCATTTGCAGGCTGCACTGGTGCGTATCGAAAATAAAACGTATGGTATTTGTCGAGAAACCGGGCTATTGATTCCCAAAGAACGTCTCCGCGCTGTACCTCATGCCACTTTGAGCATCGAAGCAAAAAATGAAGGCAAATAACTGTCAATTATGAATTTTGAATTATGGATGACGAGAGTTCACTTCGTAATTCGTAAGTCGTAATTATAAAGCATGATTGGCGTTTTTGATTCGGGATATGGAGGTTTGACGGTTCTAAAAGAATTTGTGAAACTGATGCCGGAATATGATTATTGTTATTTCGGCGACAATGCACGAATACCTTACGGTTCCCGTTCGTTTGAAATGGTGTATCGTTATACGCTCGAATGTGTTCAATATCTGTTTTCCGAAGGTTGCCGGTTGGTGATTCTGGCGTGTAACACGGCTTCTTCTAAAGCGCTCCGTACCATACAGCAATGTGATTTACCTCTGTTAGACCCCGGGTTGCGTGTATTAGGCGTTGTCAGACCGGTTACCGAAACCATCGGGCAATATTCACAGACGGGTTGTATAGGTGTGTTGGGAACAGCAGGAACAGTGCAATCCCGCTCCTACCCTATCGAAATGGCTAAACTTAATCCTCATATCAGGGTTTTTCAGGAAGCATGTCCGATGTGGGTTCCGTTGGTGGAAAACAACGAACACCAAAAAGAAGGTGCCGATTATTTTGTCCGGAAGCATATCGACAATCTTTTACGGCAAAGTCCCGATATTGATGTGATGGTACTGGCTTGCACGCATTATCCGCTGTTGATAGGAAAAATCAGCAAATACACACCATCAGGTATTCATATATTGTCGCAAGGTACTATAGTAGCAGAAAGCTTATCCGATTATCTGCGCCATCATCCAGAAATGGACTGTCAATTGGGGAAAAACGGAATCCGGATATTCCAGACCACCGATTCTCCGGAATTGTTTGACCGCTATGCTTCATTATTTTTCGGTGAAGAAGTGAGATCGGAAAAGGTTCCTCTTTACAACTAAACAATTTTATCTTTCAGTTGTCGAATAGCGCTTCGGGATATTTCCACCAGATAACTTACTGATGGAGTGACTAATTGAATTGCAACATCAGTGATCTTACGGATATATTGCCGATTGACGATCACGCTTTTTCCTGCACGCAGGAAGATTTCGGATGGTAGCCGCTTTCCTATTTCGCCCAACCGCTCGAAAACATCTTCTTTTGCGCCGTTGGCAAAGAACATGCAGGCATAATCGCGGTCGGCTTCTACATACGCAATGTCGTCGGGACGAAGCAAAAACAAGCCATTATAACTTTTGAACTTCAACAGTTTTTCTTCGTTGATGGCGTTCATCAGGTTTTGCAGTCCGGTGGCAGTTCCGGCGCGGTTCTGGTAGCGGGTTACGGATTTTTCAAGGCTTTCGAGACTGACGGGCTTAACTAAATAGTCGATAGCCGCAAGTTCAAAGGCTTTCAGCAGGTATTCGGGATAGGTATAACCGGTAGTGAAGATAATATCTGGCGGCGCGAAGGTTTCGCCTTTCATCCGCAGCAGTTCGTCGGCAAGCCAAAGACCGTTTTTCCCTGACATCTGTATGTCAAGAAACAACAAGTCGGGACGCAAGCGCAAAATCTCAATCAGAGCGTCTTCCGCGCTGTCACATTCGGCAACAACTTCCATATCGGGAAAATGGCGCTCTAATTTATCCCGCAGCATATGGCGGGGAGAAAATTCATCGTCGATGATGATCAGGCGGGGCATGAGAATTGAGAGTTGAGAATTTAGAATTGAACATCAATAAATTTGAAATGGCGTAAATGGGAAAACGTCAATATTTTCGTAGTGTGCGAAATTTTCGAGCGAAGTGCGTATGCCTTTTGGATTAATGTATCCTTAAAAAATGTCGTCCATATCTATTGTATGATTATCAAACACATAAACCGGAACATTTCCTCTAAATTCGTACACGCGCCCGTCGTCATATTTGCCGTTGTCCTGAAGCAGAAAAACATTGATAGCCTTTGATTCGGGGTAAACAATCCAATATTCTTTCACGCCCGATTCTTCATATAAGGCAAACTTTTCGGTCAAATCCCTTCTTCCTGTTGCAGGCGAAAGAACTTCTACAATCATATCCGGAGCGCCACAACATCCGCGTTCGTCAATTTTCGACAGGTCGCATACCACGCAAATATCGGGCTGAACAACCGTATAAATCTTGTCGTCGTCGGTTTCGCCATTTTTTGGAAAACGAACGTCAAACGGGGCAGGAAAAACTTTGCATGTACCCTTATACTTTTTGAGAATTACCCACAAATTCCCTGAAATGTTGAAACAAATCTCTGCATGTGCCGGACGCGGCGCCGGCAGCATCTTGATAATACCGTCTATCAATTCGCGTGCTTTGTCGTCAATCCACGTCAGATAGTCCGCGTAAGTATATCGTACGCTTAAATCTAACATCTTTATATCTGTTTTAATGTTGAAATTATAGTACAAAATTACATAATTTATTGATAATTCAAATAAGACAAATATATTATATTTATCGTTCTTTTGTCCTCCAAATCGCCAGCGGATGCTCCCTGATGCGCTCAATGACACCATTGTCGTCAAACAATAAGTCCGGCTGGTAAATACCTTGATTGAATTTTTCAATAAACTGTATTTCACTTTCGGTAAGCATCATCAATTGAGAGAGATACCCCTTTACTGCTGTTTTTGCGGTTTCAAAATCAAATCGTTCGCTTTTTTTTAACAAAGGGATAAGATTAGCGCGTATTTGAGGGTATTTCAGCGCTTCTATGGCGTCGATATTTAACGGAAATTCTATTTTTTTCCTGCCGCCAAGCACAAGATAAAAGACGATGATTTTACGCAGCAAATTCTGTTCATCACCGCCAATTACCATATATTTGAGCATATTTTGAACGTCGTACAAATCTCTTGGCGCAGTACGTTCGATGAGCGCTTTAATTTTCCCGCCAAACAATTCAGGCGTCGACAAGGTAGCCACCTTATCGGCAACTCCGAAAATGTCTGCATTGATGCTCTTTTTGACAATCGGCAATATATGGCAGCGCATCGAATAATTGATTTCAATCTTTATGTTGTCTCTGTTCCCGCCTGCGTTTTGAAAGTAGAATACCCACGAATCCAATGAATGAGGATTTTTTGTGTTCGGACTTAAAGCATAGCCCCGTGAAAACATGAAATTCAAGATGTCGTCGTTAATGTTTGCCCGCGCGCTCATCATTTCGTTGCGACAACATTCCATAGCGAAATCCAAATCAATATCAACGGATATTCTGGGCAAGTTGAAAACGGTAAGATTGATAGCCGTACCGCCCTTCAATGCAAGATATTCGCCTGTTGCGGGATGGCTGTTGATGAACTGCAAAACCTCGCATAGCCTGAAAACCTTTTCTAACGGGTCGCGAATAAAACCAGTTTCGGCAGATATTTCGTCTAAAAAAAATTTGCTGTAATTATACATGTTCGTTGACCCCCTGTTCTAAAAATGAAAGAATATTTTGAGGCGCACACAGTTTCCAATCGCTGAAATACGTGTCCGATTCGTGGTTATTGGTCAGATACCGTGTACTTTTCCCGATTTTTGACCTGCACTGTTCAAAGAAATCATCGCCTAATTTCATCTCTTTTTGAAAATATGCCAGAAGAAATCCCGTTTTCTGATAAAGAAACTGTTTGTCGAAACAATTCAGATATTCAAGCAATTTACGTTCATTCACGTAAGTAATAATGGCAAAACATTGAATTAATTCTTCCAATCCTCCGCTCAAGTCAATACGGTCGATGCAGTCGAGGATGGTACGTTCCAAATCCGTCACTCTCACGTGTGCATCTGTAACGGGACGAACAACGCCTGTTTCTGATTTTGCCGAACAAAAAATATATTCGATACCGTCGTAATCAAAGTTGCGAAACGTCTGGTATGAAGAAACATACAGCCTGTAGAAGACCTGATGCGCCAAGCCGTGATATTCGAGCGCTGCATGGCAGGTAAGGCAGGACGAGGGCGTAATATGGGAGGCTATTTCAAACTTTGAGGCAAGGCTTGCTTTAGTCGCCAAATCGGTTGCCACGTATAAATCGCGCCGAACCTGTGAAATCAACCCCTGTTTCTTGTATCGGCGCAAAATTTCCTTAGCAACGTTCTCATCCTTGATAAACGCCATAACCTCCTTTTTACGAAAAACCCTCAAACGATGCAGTTCTTTTATGTACTTCATGATATCTGCTTTAAAATTTCGGCAAAGATACACAAAAATATGTATCATTGATAATTGAGTGATATACGTAATTCGTAATTTATAATTCGTAATTCATAATTGTCGGCACCTCCACCGTAAACCTCGTCCCCGAAGCCTCTCCCGTTGTTCCCGACAGGTCGTCAATGCGCTGATTGATTTTTTCGCGGTTGAACCGGTTGTAGATTTCTATTTGGCGATTAAGGATGGTCAATCCTTGCTTTGTGCTGTGCAATTGCGGGTTTTGCGCGGCGTATGTGCGTCCCACGCCGTTGTCCTCCACAACAACGTATAAGATACGGTTGTTTTGCGACACGTTGATGGTGAGCATACCGCCCGATTTCAGCGGCATCAGTCCGTGCTTGACGGCGTTCTCGCAATAGGTGTGGAGTATCATGTTGGGCAGTTGCACGCGGTTGTCTACGCCCTTGTCCACATTGATGCGGAAGTCGAACTTGTCGAGGAAGCGTATCTTTTCCAAATCGAGGTACATCTTCACGTAGGCTAATTCTTCGTCGAGGGGGCGCGACGCCTTGTCCACTTCGCTCAAGGTCTTGAAGGTGAAGTCGGAATAGACGCCTAGAATACGCATGGCATCTTCTTTGGTGCGGTTGGCGATGTAGTATTCGATGGCAGAAAGCACGTTGGCGTTGAAATGCGGGATGGC
>JGI24702J35022_10001450_pt1 | contig 14757 bp, 13 predicted proteins | sample TergutTh196P4_FD_35022 | JGI IMG/M metagenome (IMG submission 35022)
TGGTCATGCGGTTTATCTCTCATTGGGCGGCTATGAACAAATTACCGGTGAAGGCGAGGTGGAAACTTTTAGTGTCATCATGGGATTTCTTTATCAGCCCGATACCGATACTTTACACATTGATGTTGATGTATCGAGGGGATAATGCTATATGAAATATAAATCTGAAAACTATTGACTGAAAACTGAAAACTTTTTGTATTTTTGCAGTTTTAAAATTATTTCGTTACGGACACATTAGAAGATAAAAATGCAATTGAGGTCGAAGCCCAACGAAGCATCGACGACATAAAGAAGAGTTATCCTGACGAGTGGATTTTGTTGGAAAATCCTGTAATGAACGAGTATGAACAGGCTATCATTTCAGGAGTTGTATTGTATCACAGTCCCGACAAAAGGGAATTGGCTTATCGCGACAAGCCCCTGTTAAAAAAATACAAAAAAACAGCGCAATTTTTTAACAGAGTTACCCCGCGCCGCGAGAAAAGATACGTTATTGTAAGCCTTTTTATCCTGTATAAATTATGACTTATCAGTTTAAAAGAGACCCGGAAAGCGGAATAATAATTTGTTTACGTTAAGTTGAACGACGACCATGCAGTTAAAATGGCGCTCGACACTGCCGCTTCACGTACAACATTTGACCGAAATGCTTAACTATCCAATGGGCGGCATAATTGAAACAGGAATGATAGAAATAACCAATGGGATTGTAGAAGTAGGCGTTCTTAAGGTAGATAGCCTTTCAGCGTTGGGACACACATTATGTGATATGAAAGTTCAGGCATCCGATTTCCTTGCGCATGGTATTCTGTCTGATTATGACGGAGTATTGGGAATAGATTTCTTTGAAGATACCATGTTCTGCATCGATATGAAAAATCAAACCATTGAAGTTAAAAAATAATTTTTCTATATATGATGAAAATGCAATCATTTATCAAGATCGTATGGACGTTATTGTTGATTCATTGTCAACTATCCGTTACCCATGCTCAGCTAAAATTCGATGATTTTTTCGAAGTGAAAACGCTTCGCTTTGATTTCTATCTTGCCGGAAATTCAGAACGGCAGGATGTATTTGTAGACTGTTTCCGAGAAGAACCGCGATGGGGCGGTTCGCAAACCCATCTTACTGATGTGCCCGATAATGGAGAATATTGCTTCCGCATGTACGACGAAGCATCGGATAAACTGATTTACAGTCGGGGGTTTTGCTCGCTGTTTCATGAATGGCGTACTACCGATGAGGCAAAAACCGTCAACCGCTCATACAGTCAGGTGGTCGTGATGCCTTATCCAAAAAATACCATCCGGCTCGAAATACTCACACGGAGTTATGCCACAGGTAAATTTGAACTGTTGTTCCAAACAACGCTCGACCCGGAAAACATCTACATCAATCGCGAAAAACGGAATGAGTATCCGGTAACAAAGATACTGAACAACGGCGCTCCTGCGCAAAAAATCGACCTGGTATTTGTTGCTGAAGGATATACAAGCGCTGAAATGGATAAGTTTCGTAAAGATGTTGCACGATTCACCGATTACCTTTTCCAAACTCAACCGTACAGCGCCCGTAAAAACGATTTCAACGTGTGGGCGGTGGAATGTCCTTCGGATGAATCGGGTGTGGGTATTCCCGGACAGAACATCTGGAAGAACACTGCGCTCAAATCTCATTTCTGGACATTCGGTATCGATCGATACCTGACCGCCCCTGACCTTGTCATCATCCGCGATAAGGTGTGGAACGTACCCTGTGATGCGGTATTTCTGATTGTGAATTCCGAAAAATACGGTGGAGGCGGAATTTATAATTACTATGGCATCGGTACGGCAGATCATGCGCAGAGTTGCGCCGTGTTTGTGCACGAATTGGGACATTCCTTTGTTGGTTTAGGCGACGAATATTTCCAATCCGAAGTAACCTACAACGATTTCTACAATCTGAAAACAGAACCGTGGGAAGCAAATCTCACTACTTTAGTGAATTTCGAAACAAAATGGAAAGATATGCTTCCTGCAGGAACGCTTGTTCCGACGCCATCCGACGCTACCGAAGAAGGGAGGGTAGGGGTATACGAAGGGGGAGGCTATGTGGCCAAAGGTGTTTTTCGACCGATGATCAATTGCCGGATGCACAGCAACAGTAATGATTTCTGTCCCGTGTGCCAGCGTGCGATCAATAGAATGATCGACTGGAATATTGATTAAATTAATAAACAAATCATAATGAATCCTTTTTTTAGATTAATTAGTTTTGCCAAGCCATACAGTAAGTATTGGCCTAAATATGCTTTGTTTTCCATAATTGCTACGATTATGGGAACAGTCAATTTTGTATTGATTATTCCGGTAATGAGGGTGTTGTTTGAGGGAAGCTCAGCAGTTATTGCAGAAAAGCCTCAAATAACAGAAGGTTTTATTACTCATTGTATTAACCTGTACAATTACTATTTATCAAACTTTACGGTACAATATGGGCCAAAAGGAGCGCTGATTTTTGTGATAGTAATATTACTGTTAGCAACACTATTGGCAAATCTCTTTGGTTATTTATCCCAAAGAGCACTTACATCTTTGCGAACCAATGTCGTTCGTAACATACGTAAAGCAATCTACGACAAGATATGCAGTTTCAATGTCGGATATTTTCAAGATAAACGTAAAGGGGATATCTTATCAAGTGTTTCAGCTGATGTGACTGAAGTTCAGGGATCGGTAGTTAATTCATTTCAGGTATTGTTTCGTGAACCGCTGATGATCATCGTGACGATAGGAACGCTTTTTTTTATATCGTATCAGCTAACACTTTTTACCTTATTGGCTTTACCTGTTGTGTCGCTGGTCATCGGAAGACTTATCAAGAAACTCCGTACCCATGCCAAAGAAAGTCAAACCATCATGGGACAAATTGTCAGTGTATTTGAAGAAACTATTTCGGGCGTCAAAATCATTAAGGCGTTTAACGCTGAAAAACAAATGACTGACAGGTTTGACCGGATGAATAACCAGCACCGGATAGTCAATAAAAAAATCATGAACCGGATTGAACTCGCTTCGCCGCTTTCCGAATTTCTGGGAGTGAGTGTCGTTGCTTGTATTATCTTCTATGCCGGGATGCTTCAGATTAATGGTAAATTAGGAATGTCAATGGAGGTTTTTATTGGTTATATAGCGCTGTATTACAGGGTTATAGCACCCGCAAAGGCTTTGGGTAATGCTTACGGTAACATCCAGCGCGGGCTGGCTTCCGGGCAACGTATTTTCTCCATTCTCGACAGCGAAAACGAAATCAAAGAAATAGTCAATCCGATATCGATCAGTAAATTTGAGGAAAGCATTGACTTTAAAGGAGTAATATTCAAATATACCTCCGAACCTGTTCTCCACGACATTAACCTCACCATTCCCAAAGGAAAGATGTATGCGCTGGTAGGGCATTCAGGCGCCGGCAAGTCGACCATTGCCGACCTGATACCGCGTTTCTACGACGTAACCAGCGGTGAATTGTGTATAGACGGAGTGAATGTGAAGGATTATAAACTGAACGACCTGATTGACCTGATGGGCATCGTAACACAGGAACCGATACTGTTCAACGATACCGTGTTCAATAACATTGCTTTCGGGATGAACGGCGTGAGTGAGAAACAGGTGATTGCTGCTGCTAAAATCGCCAATGCCGACGAGTTTATTGTTCATCTTGACGAAGGATACTATACCAATATTGGTGACAGAGGAATGAGACTGTCGGGCGGGCAACGTCAAAGGATCGCCATTGCACGAGCCGTGTTGAAAAACCCTCCAATACTCATCCTCGACGAGGCGACATCGGCGCTCGATACGGAGTCGGAACGGTTGGTGCAGGATGCGCTTACCAAGTTGATGGCTAACCGTACATCCATCGTCATTGCCCATCGGCTAAGCACCATCAAGCACGCTGATTGCATCTGTGTACTCGAAAACGGACATATCATAGAGCGAGGAACACACGATGAGTTAATTGCCATTGAAAGAGGATTATACAAGAATTTGCACTCATTGCAGATGAAATAAGTTTTGATATTTTGTAATTTATTTTCAAAAAATAAAACAAAAATATCGTACTTTACGTATAATTAGTATGAAAACTTTAATAAGTGATCGATATGAAGAAGAAGATTTTTTTTGCAAACGTTAATATTTGGTTGGCATGTGTCGGCCTGCTACTTTCGTCATGTGAAAAGGCTCCGGAAATGGATGTTACTTCGGAAGAAGTCATAATTGAAGCCATTCAGCTTGAAACAGTGACTTTTGGTATATCGTCAAATGTTGACTGGACTATAAAAACGATACAGGAAGAATGGTGGTTAACTGTCAACCCTATGGAGGGAAAAGGTAACGCAACAATCACCATCACAGCCACTGAAAATATTGAATTTACTGAGCGGATTGCATATATTGTCATTTCTGGGGATGGAGTGAAAACAGATACCGTTAAAATCATACAAACACCTTCTTTAGATGTTGCTGAAAAAATTGAAGATGAAATTTTCAGGCAATTTTGTCTCAATGAATTTGATAATTCTCCGAAAGATGGTAAAATTAGCGCAAAAGAAGCCTTGAGCGTAATAGAGATTATTGTAAAAGGGATGGAAATAAATACGTTTACAGGCATCGAGTATTTTACCAAACTAAGAAAATTGAACTGTTCTTCTAATAATATCGAGGAAATCGATATAAGTAAGAACAAAGAAATTAGAATATTAGATTGTTCCTATAACCCGATCAGTATAATTGAAGTTAGCGAACTTTCCAAGTTGACAGATTTATACCTTCATAACACAAAAATCCAAAATTTAGATGTCAGCAAAAATTCAGAACTGTACCAGTTGACTACATCCAACAGTTCAATCTCATCTCTCAATGTAGCTGAAAACAAGGAATTAGCAATATTGTTATGTAATGATAGTCAATTAGAGACGCTTGACGTAACTAAAAACACCGAATTACTGATGTTATTTTGCGGTAATAATAAATTAAGTACACTCAATTTGAGTATGAACACAAATCTGGTTAATCTATGGTGTAATAACCAGACAGATGGCAACAACCGAAAACTGCTCAATCACATCGATGTTAGCCATAACAAAGCTTTGCAAACATTTTCGTGCGGCCAAAATGATATTTCAAAGCTTGATCTGACCAACAATCCGGAATTGACACAATTGCGTTGTGAAGAAAATCAACTTACCGTACTTGATATCAGTCATAATACTAAGATCGGAGACTTGAAATGCAACAACAACCAACTCAAAGATGTTATTGACATCAGTAATAACAAATCATTAAAATACATTAATCTTAAAAAGAACCCATCCCTTACTACCATTCAAGTTTGGCAGGGATTTGATGTCAATAACAATTATTATGAAAAGGACTCAAGTGCACGATATGTCGTAAAATAAACGGCAGTCAAAAAAATCTTTTTTTTGAGCGAAATTTTTGATTTTCAGGTGAATATGTTCGGATGGATTTATATAAAAACTTTGCCGTTCAGCCGGATTTAGACCTTTGAAAGAACCTCTACAACAATTATCGATTTTAAATTATCAATCCTTAGGATATCCTACAGGATTGTTCATCAGCAAAAGATGCTGGTCTGTCAGTTTCAGCGCAGTTTTTAATAACGCTTGATCCATAGTACCACGAGGTACAGTGGCAAGTCCTAAACCAGCACATGCCACATTAATGTTTTGGCAAACAATCCCAACATCGATGGCAGCCATCAGTTTAGAATTTTCTGACATATTGCCATACTTGGTCATATCTGCTACCAAAACAATGCAGAGTGGCGCTTCTTTGGCAAAATCCTGTCCTGAAGCTACAGCACCGCGATAATCTCCGGAAGATACAGGATTCAAGGCATGATCCAAAGCATTGTACAGATAAGCGCCTTCGGGAAGTATTACATACAGCTCAACATCTTGAAAATTGCGGCATGAAGGGGCTGTACGTTTCCCATCGTCGCGATTGATGCCATTGGCTGCCCAGAGCAGATCGGATAAGTCCTGTGGCCGGAGGCTTTCAGGTTTATATTCACGAATAGATTGACGGTCGTTCAATGCTTTCATGATGGCCGATCCACGTGTTTTATCGGGCGCATTCAATTTTATGACTTTAAATTCTTGTGCGTTAACAGTAAAAGCACATACTAAAAGAAAAGAAGTAATGATGATTCGTATCATGGGAATAATTTATTTAAATTTTTGCACATATTTTAAAAATTCTTTTGCCGTGTAGTCAAGGTTTTCAATGGAGCCTCCTCCTTCCATTACCTCGCACATCTCATACATCAGATAACCCTGATAACCGATTTCCCTCAGTGCACTGAAAAACGTGTCATAATCGATGATACCTTTTCCCATCTGGGTAGCACGCATCACCGGCGTTTCCGGGATATAATTGGTCAGGTTGTTATCATAACGGTAACGCGGCATAGCTACATAATCCGCAGCAATGGTCATGGCAATGTAGGGTTTCATCTTGAGGACAGAAGCTCTGATTTCTTCCTTCGACAGTCCTTCTAAATTTGGTGACCAGGCGTCCCATCCTACTTTGACATTGGGCATGTTAACATCTTGCATCAGCCAGTACATGGATTCATGATGCAAAGCAATGTCATGATGATTCTGTACTGCTAAGGTTACGCCATATTTTTGCGCCTGCTGGGCTGCCATCCGAATACCCTCCACAACCAATGCATATTGCCGGTCGTAGGGAATTCCTGTACGTTCATAACCTGTAAAAATACGAACCATGTCTGTTCCCAAATCAGCAGCTAATTCTGCAATCTGCCCGATATAGGCAGCCTGTATTTCGGTATGAGGGATTCCGATTTTGTCAAGACCTGCTGTGAAATCGGAATAACTGGCCAATGCGACTAAAGTAAGTCCAAGATCAGCGATTCGTTTCTTTAGCTTTGCACGGGCCTCTTTGTCATAATCGAGCGGGGAGAGATGCGGCTTTTTGGCCATCAGAATCACCCCGTCGTAACCCAATTCCTTAGCTTTGACAAGAAATTCGTCGACCGAAAGCAAGGCCTGTCCGCGCCAAAGACCGGAATAACCAATTGAGTGTAAACAGGTTTTGATTTTAAAATCCTTTGAATTACCGGTAGGTAATAGTGGCTGTGCCAGCACGGAGAAAGGTATCAACATGACACACAGTAATACCCACTTACATGTTTTCATAAGAATATTAGATCACTAAGTTAAATGGTTATTTACACTTCAAAGCGGTTTCAATCTGGTATTTAGCTCCAGCCAAGAAAGGTTCGTTTGCTACTTTTTTAAAGTATTCACAAGCCTTTGCAGTGTCATTTTTTCCGGCGTATGCAGTGCCCAATTGATAATATACTCCATCCAACGCTTTGGCATCTCCGCCACTTCGGAGTTCTAATGCCTTTTCTCCGGTGGAGATAGCATCATTCCAGTTTTTCTTGCTGTTATAACATGTTGACAGCGAATAATAAGCATCGGAATTTTCGATATCTGCTTCAATGGTTTTTTTGAATGCAGCAATTGCATCGTCCCACTTTTGCGCTTTTTGGGCAGTAGCGCCGGAATTATTATAATACCTGACCAACTGCGTTTGGGCTCTTTGAACAGTTGATACATCATTGTTTGCAGTTCCCTTTTCCATGGCAAGTTTATAATTTTCTTCCATTTTTATCTCATCCTTCAGTGATTGGTAACATGCTCCTCTGATAAAATAAGCTCCTGCCATGTTGGGATCACGTGCTATAGCCTGATCGAGATTTTGAATGGCTTCATTGAATTTTTGGGCTTGAAAATCTGCGGCTCCCATTGCATAGAATACCTGCGGAAGGGTTTTTTCAGCTTTTTCTTTGATATCCGCATTGTTATACTTTTCGGCTGCGACAATTGTAGCTTCAAGAGCCTCAACTGTTGCAGGAAAATCCCTGGTAGCATTTATATTGTTGGCTCTTTGCAGAAACAAGTTGGGTAAAACACTTTCGGCCACTATTTGATGCTCCTCAGCATCTTCTCCTACTTTTTTTGCTAAATCAACGCATTTTTCAAGTTCGGCGATAGCTCCGTCCAAATCTTTGGCGGCCATCAATTCAGAACCTTTATTACGTGCTTCAACAACTTCCTGAAGTGTTTGTGCTGAGCTAATTACTGTTATCCCCAATAATACCGCCACAACAGTCAATAATCTGATACTTTTCATTTTTTATCTTTTGTTTGTTTGGTTTATACTTTATAATGTCGGTTGCAAAGGTATATGGTTTTTACATACGTTCCAAATTTTTTTGACAAACGTAGAAAAAAAACATATTAACATTCCCAAATACGCTTCGTATTTCCATAAAATATTTTGTCGACAATCGTTCGGGACAGGCGTAATCCCTTCATTTCCTTCGTGGCGGATTCAAGCGTGAACTGGGTAGAGGGGAGTATTTCATCGGTTGCAAAAAATTTCCATTGCTGCAACCAGATATCTTTCATACTCTTTTGCAATTCGTTTCTTTTATCCGGATTTATATCCATGCATACAATATCCGAACCATATAAAATCCTGTCCTGATAGGTAGACAAAAAGGATTGAACTTTTTCTCTGTCATACAATGACTGAAGTTGTAGATACCACACACGTTCCGCTAAATCAACCGAAAAGTTCGGATGGGCGTCAAAACGTTTAGCGACTTCATCTATACTCCATTCAAGACTGCCTATATGAGCGCCTACAAATACTATTTGGGGATATCGCTCCAGCAAATGATCTCGAGCAACTATCTGATCCTCATACGATGGTTTCTCTGGAAATTGGAACATGTGATATTCAGGATGTTGCCGATAATAGTTTAGATCTGATTGTATGGTCATCTGATCATAAGGCAACCAACAATTTTTGGGTTCGCCTAAATGCGCCAACAGGGGGATACGTTGCTTTTCGATATATGAAAATACCGGTGCAAATACAGGATTGTCTGCCATCACATAGTAACCTTGGGCATCCTTCAAATCCATGCCAATGTTTTTCCAAATCTTTATCCCTTTGGCTCCTGCATTCATGCATTGTTCAATACGGGCAATGATCTGATCTGTAAACCCGTCCTTCCCAAAACTATCTACTGAAAATGTCCCTAAAAAATCAAATACGCCAGGATGCTGTTTACGCAACGTTACGGCAATTTCAAACTGTTCATCAATATTAAAAGATTCACCTGCATCGGTATTCACCGAAACAATGTGCATCCCAAGCGAATTGGCATACAGTAAAAATGAATCATCAAATGTGTTGTAATGCACATGGGAGTCCATTTTAGGGGCTTCCATAAAATCGGCTGCTGAATAATAATCATTGCGGTTACAGCCCAACATTGGTCTCAAACCTAATAACGCCGCACAACCTGTACTGTTTCTCAAAAAATCTCTTCTATTCATTGTTTAATTAATTGTTTGCGACTGCAAACTTAGTCAAATGTTTCGATAATTCGTATATGGATGTAAATTGCAACTGTTTTCCATGAAGATTACATGTCCATGAGTTTGGGACACCCTCATTAGCAACAATATCCGCATAATTTTTGTTTTCTTCTTTTTGGACAGAAAAGCCTAACCGTTCCAATGCTTTTTTTGTCCAGAAAAACGTTTTTTTTTCACCGGAAAGTTTAATGGGCTGAAATTCAGTCTGTTTTATATTGAATTCTCCTTTGCAGTCGTCAAAATGAAGTTTTGTACCTTCAAATACGCGGGCAAACTGCCGGTTGAGTACCATATCTTCCGGTGCGCCCTCATATAGTATATCGTCGACCATGAGCCAGAGTTTATCAGCCTGATGCATGGCAATGTTCAGGTCATGAGTTGAAAACAGAATGGTTTTTCGCTTTGTTCGCGTTAACTGGTGTAGCAGGTGTACCACCTCGTATCGGTTGGGCATGTCGAGGAAGGCGGTTGGTTCATCGAGCAGGATCAAGCCGGTATCCTGAGCAAGGGTGCGGGCAATCATTGCTCTTTGCCGTTCGCCGTCGCTTATTTCATGCAGGTTTTTATTGCCCAGCGATACAATTCCAACTAATTGCATAGCTTCTTCTACCAGTGTAGCGTCTTTTTCCGTCAGTTTCCCAATCCAGTTGGTGTGCGGAAAACGGCCGAAAGCGACCAATTGCCTTACTGTAAGGTGCGATACACCAACCGGTTCGGTAGACACAATGCTCAACAAGCCCGCCAATTCGTTCCGCGAATATTGCCCAAGCGGCTTTCCTGCAACCATTATTTTACCCGACAGGGCAGGTTGCAAGCAGGCAATAGTCCGCAAAAGAGTACTTTTCCCCAGCCCGTTGCGGCCAATCAACGCGATCAACTCACCTTCGTTTGCTGACAGGTTCATGTTAGCAAGGACAACGTGACGCCGATAACCGACTGATAAATTTGATAAAATCAAAGACATAATTCTGTTTTTGTCCACGAATTACACGAGTTTTCACTAATTTTTTCGTGTTAATTACTTCAGTGAGATCGTTTCGCTAAGTTCGTGAGATTCGGGGACTGTTATTTTTCAATTTTCATCATCCATTTCTTCAGTTCATCGAACGCGTGACTACGAACAGCAAAGTATGAGAGTATTATATCATGTTTGGCCTGTGGAATAGTCACCACATCAACATTTTTTCCAATGGTGGGGGCCAGTTTGGCAATATCTTCCACGTTGAGTACCACGTCGCTAACAGGGATCATGTCATTCCACTTGCTTTCAGTTCCACTTTTGTCAGAATGCATTACTAATACAGGGCATTTAATCGACAACCCTTTACGGACGGTTTTATGCGCTTTGCGGATGGCTCGCAGCCATCCTGCGCGAGGCTTGTTGTTCAGCGGTTTTAATGCCAGATCATAATCCCATTCTCCACGATAATCCTTATGAAGGCTTTTACCATAAAAAGGTGAAGATGACACCGGCAGTTTCATCTTTGGAAAAATACTACCCAGTCCGGTCATGATGGGTGTCACAATATTACGCACGAACCAGCCGGCATTCAACTCAAAAAACGGACTATTAAGAAACAACGCATTGATAGTTTTTACTTCGGAGCGGTCGGAAGTATACAGAGCGGTGATAAGTCCGCCTGTAGAATGCCCGTTGAGCAACAAAAACGTATTGTGATACTCGTTGCGGATGATATCCACCGCCATGTCCAATTCCTCGTAATAATCTGTAATGCGGTGAATATCATACCATACTTGCCCCGATAAGTAGGCGCGTCCGTAACGTCGTAACTCCAACGCAAAAAAATTATATCCATGCGCCAGATACCAATCGGCCAAGTGATCCTGAAAAAAATAGTCGTTGTAACCATGCACATACAAGACGGCCTTGTGCGAAGGTTCTGGACATGATTTACTGATAAGTACAGCTATGGGAGCGCCGTCGAAATCGGGCTTCAGAGCAAACGTTTTCACAGTATATTCCCTGGCTATGAGCAAACTGTCATTAACAGCGCAAACATGCACAGTATATACCCATAGCAAAAGGGTGAGCGAAAATAATGGTTTGATTTTCATTTTTATTTTTTTGCAAATATATGACACAATTTCAGAAAAACATTATCTTTGTACGATTTTTAGGAACAGATAAACATAAAATATACCGAATGGCAAAAGTAATCGCTTTAGCAAACCAGAAAGGTGGAGTTGGAAAGACCACCACGGCGATCAACCTGGCAGCGAGTATGGCAGTGCTCGAAAAGAGAATACTGTTGATAGATGCCGACCCGCAGGCAAATGCAACATCAGGATTAGGATTCGATTTGCAAACCATCAAAACCAGCATTTATGAGTGTATGATCGATCATACCAATCCAGACGGAGCTGTTTTGAAAACTGAAATACCCGGTCTGGATATTCTACCGTCTCATATTGATTTGGTGGGCGCTGAAATAGAAATGGTAGGATTACCCGACAGAGAATACATTTTAAAAAATGTCATCCGGGATGTCAAGGATGATTACGATTTTGTTTTTATAGATTGCTCGCCTTCTCTGGGGTTGATCACCATGAATGCTCTGACGGCTGCTCAATCGGTTATCATTCCGGTTCAGTGCGAATATTTTGCTTTGGAGGGACTTGGTAAATTGCTCAATACCATCAAGTTGATTCAGTCGAGGCTTAATGTTTCGCTCGAAATTGAAGGTTTTCTGTTGACCATGTACGATGCAAGATTAAGGTTGAGTAATCAGGTGGTGGAAGAAGTCACGCGCCATTTCCAACAGATGGTATTCAAGACCATCATTCAGCGCAATATCAAGCTCAGTGAATCGCCAAGCTATGGTAAGCCGGTGATCCTGTATGATGCCAATTCAACCGGAGCCATCAATTATCTGAATCTGGCAAAAGAACTGTTGCAGAACAATACTGCAAAAACGAAAAGTTGAAAAATCGAAAATCGTCAATCGAACATCAATAATTGAGTATGTCAAAAAAAAGCGCATTGGGAAAAGGCTTGGGAGCGCTAATCAAGCAATCGGAAACTGAAATACCCGAAAGGCAAGCATATTCGACAGATAAAATCGAAATCAGTAATATTGAGGCCAATCCTTACCAGCCTCGTACCAATTTTGATCAGGAATCGCTTGAGGAACTGGCATCATCCATCAGTCAGTTGGGGATCATCCAGCCCATTACCGTTCGCGAAACAGACAACGGGAAATATCAGATCATTTCGGGTGAACGGCGTTACCGGGCTTCGCTGATGGCCGGTCTTTCTGAAATACCTGCATACATTCGCCATGCCGACGATAGCAACATGCTCGAACTGGCACTGGTGGAAAACATACAACGCGAAGACCTGGATGCCATTGAGATTGCAATCAGTTACCAGCGACTGATCGATGAATGTCAGTTAACTCAGGAAAATGTGAGTGAGCGTGTAGGCAAAAAAAGGTCGACAATTGCCAATTATTTGCGTTTACTGAAATTACCCGCCGAGATACAATTATCTATCCGACAGGGGAAAATCAGCATGGGGCATGCTCGTGCATTGGTGAATATCGAACAAGCCGAACAACAGTTGCTGTTGTTTCAAAGTATCATTGAAAATGGACTGTCTGTTCGTCAGGTGGAAACAACTGTCCGGCAAATCAATCATCCTGATGAAACTGGACAGCTTGTTGAAGAAACATCGGAAGAAACAGTTTTCCCCGAAAATAACACAGATGAATCCCCTGAAAATGAAGTATTAATCTATGAAGATACACAGCCAAACGTACCCGTTTCCGGTAATAATGACGATCAACAGTTGAAAGATCAGTTAAGCCTGTGTTTTGGCACTAAGGTCGACATCAAAAGGAATGTATCAGGTGTTGGACGTGTGGTGATACCCTTTCGTACAGATGCTGAATTACAATATATTTTGCAAATGGCTAAAAAATTAATTGAAAATCAAGCTTGCGAGAGCTCAACGTAGTTAATTGAAAATTGAAAGTTGAAAATTGGCGTAAAGCGCAGAAATGTTTTGTTGTTGTATCGGTTTTATTGCTTTGCAGCCTGAATGTTGCAGGACAGGAGCCGATTGATTCAATGACTATGTCCAAGTATACACAAACTGATTTTGATTTTTTTTCGGATTCCTCTGAACCGACAATCTATCCCACCGAAATGATGAAAGTTTACCCATTGGACACAATGTTTATCCGTCATTCTCCTGCCAAAGCCGCCATCATGTCGGCTGTGATGCCGGGATTGGGGCAGGTTTATAACAGGAAATACTGGAAAATACCTATTGTATATGTGGCTATTGGTATCAGCGTAGAGCGGTTCATTACATACCAGAATAAATACAATCAGTATAGACGAGCATACATTGATCTCAAAGACAATGATCCCTATACCAATTACCATTTGACATTGGGTTTCGAACCACAGGAACAGAGCATTACCAAAGCAAAAGAAACGCTGCGCACTTGGCGCGACTGGTCTATTGTGGCTATGGTAGCAACTTATGCTTTGAACATTATTGATGCAAATGTAGATGCCCATCTGATTGATTTTAGCCTCGAAGATAATATTTCTTTAAATATTCTACCATGTTTTTTCGAAAATGATATGAATTATAAAAAATTTGGTTTAACTTTGCGGTTTACTTTTTAAGTGTTCGAACAGTATGTTTCAAAAAATACTTAAAAATTTTTGTGCAGTGATGGGTTTTATATGGCTCATTCCTGATGTGATGTGGGGTAACAGACCAGAAACGGCTAATGATTTTAAAAATATCAAAGACACTATCCCCATGGAGTTTATCTATTCAAATTTTGACAGAAATCTGGATAGTTTGATGCGGATTTGGTATGTACAGGAATCGATTGGAAGTGATACACTGATAGCAGAAATAGCTGTAGATGAACTGTCTTTTGTTACTGAGTTTCACGATTCGATTTACATACAACGCCTTCAGAGGCTTCCTTCACTCATAAATCTGACCTACAACAACGTTGTCAGGAGTTACATTCAATCGTATACCATTCGTAGGCGGAACCAGTTGGAAGTGATGCTCGGTCTGAAGGAATACTATTTCCCCATATTTGAGGAAATTCTGGATTCGTATGGATTGCCGCTCGAATTGAGTTATCTTGCCGTGGTAGAATCTGCATTGAACCCGCGTGCGAAATCTCGTGCAGGCGCCACGGGAATATGGCAATTCATGCTGGCTACGGGGCGCTTCTACAAGTTGCAGGTAAATACTTTTATA
>JGI24702J35022_10001451_pt1 | contig 14756 bp, 10 predicted proteins | sample TergutTh196P4_FD_35022 | JGI IMG/M metagenome (IMG submission 35022)
CCCGCCGCAAGAGAGGTGCTGGAAGGCCAAATCGATCAACTGATCGCGGGTTTGCTCGAACAAGTCGAAGAAAACGCCGACGATGACGATGCCGTTGAACTGGCGAAAACCGTGGCGGCAAACGTCAAAAAAATTATTCTTGCTACGCTGGATTCGGATAAAGTCGATGGTGGCGGCTTCCTCGGCAACAACGGAACCTTTGCCTTCGGAATGACGCTCGGAGAGGGTGAGGAACTGGAAAAAATCGGTACGATCCTTCTCGAGCAAATCGAAAAAATGGCGCCCGATAAGGAGAAGTTCCAACGGGATGTCGTCAAGCGAATAAACACAAACTACACGGTCATCGATGGTTTTAAACTGTCGAGTTTCATCGTCCCGTTCGACGAAATTGCCGAAGATGAGGATGACATGCCGCCGTTCCTTGCCGACAAGACGTTTTACCTCTATTGGGGACTCAAAAACGACGCATTCGTTGTACTCGGCGGATTTGATCCGGAGTCGGAAGCGCTCCTCAAAAAGGCGATTGCCGGGATGAAAAAGCCGATCCCCAGTCAAGGGGGACAAATCAACTTTTCGGCGATGCAACTCGGCAACCTCCTGAAAAGCTTCCAGACCGGCGACGAACCAGAGGAGTTTGAGCTTGTCGTCCGGACGCTTCTCGCGGCGGGGGCTGATGCCAACGTTACGTTGTCACAAAATATCAAACAGGATTCGTTGACGCAGACGCTTTCGATCAGCGGCAAAATCTGGCAAGCTCTGTCGAAGATTGCGACAAACGAAAGGTCCGCAACTCCTCGAAGGATGCGCGATTTCTGAAAGGCTCTTTGGAGATTAGACCTTAAAAACAAAGGTTGCAAAACATCACGCGCATACTGGCAAACGCGATTTTCGACACATTTCGATTGTTTGGTTCAGCCGTGATGACTTTCTAATCTTTGTTTGTCGGCGTTTTTATCTCCCAATAGATTTTTTTACCGTCTCCGTGATAAATTGCCGTTCGGTTTTGTTTTTATTTTCCAAGCGCAACTTTTAATAAACAAGTGCCGGCTTCATTTGGCCGGTACTCCGTTGAAAATCCGGGTAACCGGCTCAATACTGCCATGGGTTGGGAATACAGCGAAAAGACGAAGCAATTGTTCATGGACGCCGTTCACGGCAAGCCGGGAACGCATCTCGGCGAAATCGAGGACGCCGACGGTCTCGGTGAACACGGTTCCATTGCCTGCGGTGACGCCCTGCGGTTCACGTTCCGGGTGGAGCGGCATCGGACCGATCCGTTGCAAGACGTGATTACCGAGGCCCGGTATCTGACCTTCGGTTGTACCTCGGCGATTGCGGCGTCGGAAGCTCTGTGCTGTATCATTGAAGGCAAACGGCTCACGCCGATTGACGCCCTGAAAATTACGAATCAGGATATCGTGGACTTCCTTGACGGCCTACCGGAACAGAAAATTCACTGTTCCGTCATGGGAGCCGAGGCGCTCGAAGCGGCGGTCTTCAACTGGGCGCAAAAACGCGGCGTCAACCTGAACGCGCTGGGAATCGACATTCACACCGACGAACAGGAAGAAGGCCGAATCGCCTGTAAATGTTTCACGCTGAGTGAACCGTACATCAAACGAAAGATCACGGAATTGAATCTGCGGACAATTCCGGAGATTACCGGCGCCATCAAGGCGGGCGGGGCGTGTATGTCATGCCACCACGCCCCCGGCGGGTTGCAGGACCTCTTGGACGAAGTCTGGAAGGACGCCCCAAAACCGGCTCCGCCTTCCGATCCGACGGTGTTGCCGCTGATCGGTATTGCTCCGCTTTCGCCGAAGGAAGAAAGGCCGACATCGCTTACGCCGTTCCAGTTTGCGAAGAAGGTCGAAAAACTGCTTGACGAGTATTTACGGCCCATGGTCCAAAAGGACGGCGGCGATCTGGAATTGGTCGATATTAAGGACACGACTGTTTACGTTGAGCTGCAAGGCGCCTGCGTCGGCTGTGCCGGAGCCGGACAGACCTTGAAATTCCTGGTCGAACGCACCCTCCGCGAAAAAGTCGATGAGCGCATCCGCGTCATTCAGGTGTAATCGATAGGGTTGCAAGCGTAAGTTTGTATGAAACCCGGCGACTCTTTATCCAATGTGAGTTCTACCGTGATTGTTCGTTTTTCGCAAACTCACCCTATACAAAGGAGCCACGGATATGTTTAATGTGCCAATCTTTTCCGCCGGTCCACGCAGTAGAAACACCCGGCCACCCAGCAACAATTGCGTTTCCGGGCTTGAAAAAATTTTCCCGAGTGGTAAACTTGAGGTGTTCCGAGAGTGTTCCACCACCAGCCAGTATCCGTCTCGATGAATACAAAAGTCCTTTACGCCGTTTTCAAGCGCAATTTCGTCGGTTATTTTGCGAATCCAACCGGATACGTTTTTATCTGCGTTTTCGTGTTGCTCAGTTCGATTGCCGCATTTTTGCCGAACGAGTTTGTCAACGCGAACCTTGCGAATCTCGACCAGCTCAACCTTTGGTTTCCGCTGATTATGCTCGTTTTCGTCCCGGCGATCACTATGGGAATCTGGGCCGACGAGCGACGCCAGGGAACCGACGAGTTACTCCTGACGATCCCGGCGAGCGATTTCGACATCGTTCTCGGGAAATTCAAGGCGGCGGTCAGTATTTACAGTGTTTCGCTCCTTTTTTCGCTCGTCTGTAACCTTGCAATTCTGGGATTTCTTGGCCAACCGGACATCGGCCTGTTCCTTTGCACCTACATCGGATACTGGTTCGTGGGAATCGCTATGCTTTCCATCGGTATGGTCGCATCCTTTCTGACCGGCAATCTGACCGTTTCGTATATTCTCGGGGCCATTTTCTGCGCCCCGTTTATCGCCCTGCAATGGATCGACGCCGCTCCGGTTGTACCGGGTATTGCCGAGATGCTCAAAAATTTCAGCATTGCCCACCAGTTCGAACTGTATGGTCGCGGGATCGTCGGTTTTTCGAGCATCCTGTATTTTGGAATGATTACCTCGACGATGCTCTACCTGAGCATGGTGTTGATCGGACGCCGCCATTGGACCGCCAACCAACGCTGGATCGGAACCTTCCATTACAGTGTTCGGACCGTTTCGCTTCTCGCCATCGGATTGAGTCTCTGCTTCCTTTTTCAACAGCGCGATTGGCGTGCCGATCTGACCGAGGAAAAGCTTAGTACGCTTTCGCGGGAAACCGTCAACCTGCTTAGGGAACTCAAGCCGGATTATCCTGTCGTCATCGAAGTCTTTTTGAGTCCCGAAGTTCCGGAATCCCACGTCCAAACGCGCCTCGACATCATTTCGGTACTCGGCGAAATCCAATCAATCTGCGGCAAAAACGTTTCGGTGCGAATCAACAACATTAAGCCGAACACCAAGGAAGCACTGAATGCGAATCAGCGTTTTGAAATCAAGCCGCAGGAAGTTTTCTTCGCCTCCCGTGGAACGCGGGAACGGAGAACCATTTTCCTCGGTGCCGCGTTCCAATGCGGGTTGCGGTCGTTGACGTTGCCGTTCATCGATCGCGGACTTTCCGTCGAATACGAACTGGTTCATGCCCTCTGTAATGTCACGCAACCGCAGAAAAAGAAAATCGGCATCCTCAAGACGGATGCTCCGCTCTTCGGACGGTTCAATATGTCAACGTTCCAAGCGGAACCGGAATGGGAAATCGTCGCGGAACTGAAAAAGCAATACGTGGTGGTCGAAGTCGATCCGCTTGAGCCGATCCGTGAAAAATTCGACGCCCTCGTTGCCGTCCAACCGTCCGCGATGGGACCGCAGGAAATCAACAACTTCGTCGATGCCGTTCGGAACGGACAGCCGACGGTCATCTTCGAGGACCCGTTGCCGTTTTACGTCCGTAGCGTTTCCGGAACCGGCGATCCGAACCGGGTGCCGCAGTCCCAAATGATGATGATGATGGGACGAAACAGTCCGAAAGGCGACATTACGCAACTTTGGGACGTCCTTCATGTTGCCGTCGACGAAAGTCAAGCAATTTGGCAGGATTACCAACCGATCCGCAAACTTCCGATGATTCCCACCGGGTTCGTCTTCCTTGACCGGAGTCTCGAAAAGAAAAACGTACCGTCAACGGGAGTGTTACCGTTTGCGGGTACTGATCCGATTTCCGCATCGCTCCAGTATATGATGCTTCCGTTTCCCGGTCGAATCATCAAACTTCCCGACTGTAACCTCGAAGTGACACCGCTCCTTCAAACGTTCCAGGAACCGGCGGGCGTCATTTCGGTCCGTGCGCTGATGCGAGGCTTTAACAGCGGTGACTGGAAACGGGCTTGTGTGACGGAACCCAAGCCGCAAGAACTTGCGGTTCGGATTCGTGGCGAACTTCCCGCTCCGCCGTCTCCGCCGCCGATTGAAGGCGAAAAGCCGATCAAGCCGGAACCGGTTACTGTCAACGTCGTGTTCGTTGCCGATGTGGATTTACTGTCCGACATGCTGTTCAACCTCCGGAAAATGGGCAACGAGCCGGGTGCCGGAATCAACTTGGACTTCGATAACGTCACGTTTGTGCTAAATGCCATTGACAGTGTTGCCGGAGACGAGCGATTCCTGGCGATTCGGACACGCCGACCAAAGCATCGAACGCTGTCGAGATTCGACAAGGATACCGACAAAATCCGCAAACAGACGACGGAGCAATGCGAAGAGTGGCTGGAGTCGTTTAAGAAGCAGGAAGAGGACTTGGACAAGGAATTGGCGGACAAAAAGGACGAACTCAAGGAGAAATTCCAAGGCGGTTCGGTTAGCCGGGACGAAGTCATTCGACGACTGTTCGCGGCGGAACTGGCGGCGCAAAAGCGTTTGGATGCCGCCAAGGAAAAGGCGGAGCGGGAGTTGAGCATCAAACTGGAGGAAGCTCAGGTCAAGCTGAACGAGAACATCCGGCGCATTCAGGGGTGGTACAAATTTTACGCCGTTGCCTTACCGCCGATTCCGCCGCTGTTGATCGCTTTCGGTGTGTTTTTCGTCCGACGCATTCGGGAATCCGAAGGTGTACCGCAATCGAGACGGAGGAAATAGTATCGATAATGTTCACGTCTTCCCCCAAACCGATTTTCGTGATTCTCGGTGGCCCCAACAGAGCGGGTAAGACGACGGGAGCGCTGACGATTCTGCCTCAGGAACTGTGGATTGTTCATTTCGTGAATGCCGATCTGATTGCGCGGGGACTCTCACCACTTAATCCGGTGTTTGCTGATTTCGACGCCATCCGAATCATGCTCCAAAGGATACGGGACTTGCGAGATTGCCGTGAAAATTTCGCAATTGAAACGACACTTGCTTCGAAAAGTCTTGTTTCGTTTCTCAGGGAGTGTAGAATGGCGGGCTACGAAACTCGTCTGATCTACGTTGCTTTGGACAGTCCGGAAACAGCAATTCGTCGCGTTGCCGCACGGGTCGCCAAGGGCGGACATGACGTTCCATTGGAAACGATCCGGCGCCGCTTTTTCCGGGGGTTGCACAATTTTTTTAACACGTATCGCGAGGAAGTCGATCACTGGACGTTGCTGGACAACACCGGAATTACCCCGAAAACCGTTGCAATGAGTGGACGAGGAATCGTCGATGCGAAAATCTACGAGTCATTGAAAGAAAAATCATATTATGAGCAGTGATACGCTCTGCAACCAAGCGATTCGTGAATCGGAACGATTTGCCGAACAAGTTCAACGCGGAATGGCTCGGGCGGTCAAGGCCGAGATTGCGGAGTTGCGTCGACTAAAGTTGCCGATCATCCGCTCAGTGGACGGACTCCCGTTTGACGCCAATCCGGATACCAACCCTGACGCTCTGTATTGGTGCGATCCGGAATGAATAATCTCGCAAACCGCCATGAAAAAATCGCTACCGGCTCATTTGCCTTTTGCCGTTTCAATCGTTTTGTGTTTCCTGTCCTCCGTACTTTTTGCTGAGGAAAATGCCGTCCACAAAGTCGTAACGGACATTTCGCCGTGGCTGGTCCGTATCGACACAATCGGCGGCCTCGAAAAGGTTGGGCGTGAGTTCGCCAACGAGGGAACCAGTACCGGCTTGCTCTTGGACCGCAGCGGATTTGTTATAACCAGTGCGTTCAATTTTCTGCACGATCCGGCGTCAATCCTGTTGCGCTTCGCCGACGGCTCCAAAAAAGTCGCCCGAAAAGTCGCAACGGACCACAACCGGATGCTGACGCTGCTCAAAGTCGAAAACCTCGATCCGGCGTTCCTTCCCGAATCTTACGCGGTTGCCCTCAAGGACTCAATCCGCGTCGGAGATGCTTGCGTTGCCGTTGGCGTGGCTCTTTCCGATGAGGAACCGAACGTTGCGTCGGGAATCATCAGCGGCAAGAACCGAATTTGGCGCAAGGCGATTCAAACCGATGCCGCAGTGGGCCCGAACAACTACGGCGGACCACTTATCGATTTTGAGGGCCGTGTCCTGGCAATTCTCGTGCCGCTTTCGATGACTTCGACGTCGTTGACCGCCGGTGCCGAAACTTACGACGGCGGCGTCGGCCTCGCCATTCCGATGGAAGACGTTCAGCGTGTTTTACCGAAACTCAAGGAAGAAAAAGATTTGTTTCCCGGAACCATTGGAATCGGTTTCAAGGAAAACCGGATTTTCATCGGCGAAGCGCTTCTCGACATTGTCGCTCCGAATTTTCCTGCCGCGCAAGCGGGACTCCAACCGGGTGACAAAATTATCGCCGTCGACGGCAAGGCAATTGCGTCCGCCTTGGAATTTATGATGCTCTTCCGTTCCTGCGATGCTGACGAGGAAATCCGCCTGACATTCCGACGCAACAATATCGACAAGGAAGTTACGCTGAAAACCGTTGCGATGGAGCAAAACGCAGAACAAGAGTCCTCCGCAACACAAGGCGACTAAACCATGACGCCGAAACAAATCATCCGCTTATCAACAATCCTGCTGGCGGCGATGTTGGGCGTCATCGGCACAAGCTTCGGATTTGGAATGGGCTGGTTAATATTCTCCATGCCCGGCGTCCCCGAATTAAGGGTTCCGGGAACGGCTTCCGTTGTTACTCCGGCGGATGAAGAGCCGATTAAAACGACGCTCACGAAAGGCAATGGTACACCGTCGACGATTCCCGGCAGTTGGTCCCGATTCCGGGGCGACGATTTCGATGCAATTTACAAGGAAGACATCCGCCTGAAGCGGTCGCTGACCGAGGATCATCTGCCGGTCCTCTGGGGCGTGTCGCTTGGTGAAGGCTTCGCCGGCGCCGCCGTGAAAAACGGCTGCGTTTATATTCTCGATTACGATATGGAAGCGAAGCGCGACGCTCTACGTTGCCTTTCGTTCGACGACGGCGAGGAAATCTGGCGATATTCGTACAACGTCAAGATCAAGAAGAATCACGGCATGTCGCGCTCGATTCCGGCTGTTACGGAAAAATATTGCGTTACCGTCGGGCCGAAGTGCCACGCCGCCTGCGTCGATGCAATGACCGGTGAAGAAAAATGGTTTATTAACCTAAAAACGGTCTATGGAGCCGTCGAACCGGAATGGTACGCCGCCCAGTGCCCGTTGATTGTCGATGACACGGCGATTCTGGCTCCCGCCGGGCCGGAAGTCCTGATGGTCGCCATCGACTGTGAAACCGGTGAAGAACGCTGGCGGACGCCGAATCCCTTCGGCTGGACGATGACGCATGTCTCCATTATGCCGATGGAACTCAATGGACGGACAACCTACGTCTACTGCGGCAAGGACGGCGTCGTCAGCGTCCTTGCCGCAAACGGCGATATTCTTTGGTCGACGCCGGATTGGCGAATCGTCATGGCAACGTGCCCGTCACCGGTTGTGTTGCCGGATAATCGGATTTTTTTCTGCGGCGGATACACAGCCGGTTCCCTGATGTTGCAAATTCAGGATGGCGGCATACCCAAAACGCTTGTTCACCTGCCGGAAACGATTTTCGGTTCCGAACAGCAGACACCGATCTTTTTCGACGGTCATCTTTTCGGCATCGACCGCCTGCGTAAGCAATTCGTTTGCTTGAATTTGGACGGCAAGGTTGTTTGGCACAGCGGATCGGATCGATTCGGTAGCGGCCCGTACATTCTGGCGGATAATATGTTCCTGCTCCTTGACGACGACGGCAAACTGACGGCCTGTGAAGCAACGATGAAAGGTTATCGTCCGGTTTTCGAAGCACAAGTTCTCGACGACCACGGTTGTTGGGCGCCACTCGCCATGGTTGCCGGACGATTGCTGTTGCGCGATTTGGTTTATATGAAATGTCTCGATCTGCGGGAATAACCGGGCATGCCTCAAACGACATGGAAACATCTCTTTCGAAAGGGTTTACGGATAATCAGGATGGGGGGAGGGGAGGAAGGGGGGGAAGAAAATTCTTGTTCCTTCCCGTAAAGTTTTCGCCGGAATGGACCGGCAAACCTTGAAGTTTGTCCCGTTTTAATCGTCGTCTACTTTTCCCTGGCGGAGGAATACGGTAAAATCACGTCTTCCGTGACAGTTGGTCACAACTCCTATCCCTCTATTTTTAACTCAGTGAAAGGACAAACGATGAACTCCTCCCATCGCAATCGACGTGATTTTCTGACAGCCGGTCTCGCCTTGGGCGCTCTTTCCGGTATTGCCTTGACGCCGAACCTTGCCGTTGCGGAATTTGCGACGGACCCGTTGCCGACCGATCAGCGGGCAAAGGCAAAATTGCGAATCTGTAGCCAAATGCACGGCTGGATTCCCGGCAAGGACGACGCCGAAAAAATGAAGCAGATCAAGGATTGGGGAATGGAAGCCGTCGAAGCCGGCGGACACATCGGTCAAGATCACGAGGCCGCAAAAAATTTCAAAAAAATGGCCGACGACGCCGGACTCAAAGTCAGTGCCATTTGCGGCGGTGTCGGTCCCACTCCCTGTTCCGCTGATCCCGAAGAAGCAAAACGCGGTGTCGATAAACTCAAAAAATCGCTCGAAGGGGCCGCCATTCTCGAATGCAACGGCGTCATCTACGTGCCGGCTTTCAATGGCGAACAGGAACAACTCAAGCGAACGCATCAGCAACTCCGCCATTCGCTCATCGACATTGATCCGAACACCAGAGAAATCAAGGGCGGATTCCTCAAAGAGGCCGGGGACTTTGCCGCAAGCCTCAAAACCAACATTATTCTTGAGCCGCTCAACCGAAAGGAAGCTTGGTTCCTGCGCCAAGTCGCCGACGGAGCCGCCATCTGCCGCGACGCCCAGAGCGAAGGCGTCAAGGTCATGGGCGACTTCTATCACATGTTCTACGAGGAAACCTGTGATATGGGCGCGTTCATCAGCGGCGGGAAATACGTCGTTCATGTTCATTTCGGTAGCGGAAACAGCAGGATTATGCCGGGACAGGACCCCGCCCAATCCTTCGTCTCCGGTTTCCGCGGACTGAAATTTATCGGATATCAACAGTTCATGAGCTTCGAATGCGGTTGCAAAGGCGACCCCGCCGTTGAAGTGCCCAAAGTGATGGAATTCCTCCGAAAAACGTGGGAGGAAGCGTAAAAACTGGGAAGGAAGCAGAGGGCAGGAACTGTCCCTCTGCCCCCTGTTCCCTCCCCCTTCTTCCTGTTCCCTTCCTACTTTCCATGAAACCATTTATCCTTTCCCTTTTTCTCCTTTTCCTTCCTCTCCCCCTTTTTGCCGCTGAGGACGCGGCGTTTCCGGCACAGGAACTCGGTTCGAAGCCGTCGATTCTGACGGACACCGCAAAACTGTCCGAAACCGAACTCCGGGAAGGCTGGATTTGCCTCGTCGACGGCGTCTCGACCTTTGGTTGGACGCCGTTGGAAGGAACTTTCGCCGTTCGGAACGGTCTGCTTGTCAACGAACCGGCAAAGGCGAACGCCGTCATTCGGTTCAATGGACGCTTCACGAACTATACGATCACAGGCGAACGGCGTCAAACCGACGATTCCGGTTGGACGCCGTTTTCGCGTAGCGCGGAAACGAGTAATCCGCGTCAAGCCGGAACCATGGAAATTGCGCTGGAATCCGGCCAATACCGCAACATCAAACTGTTGCCGAAAAATATGAAGCCACTGTTCAACGGCAAAGACCTGACCGGTTGGACGATCTATCCTGAATCCAAGGCAACCGCCGGGAACGGTGAAATACGGCTCGTCGGCGGAAGCGGCTGTCTTGAAACGGCGGAATCCTTCGACAATTTCGTCCTGCAATTGGAATATCGCACCGATAAGCCCGTCAATTCCGGCGTTTTCTTTCGCTGTATTCCCGGTGAAAAGATGAACGGTTACGAATGTCAGATTTTCAACCACCCGCCGGATGACGATTACAAAAAGTTTATCGGAACGGACACCGGCGGAATCTTTCGCCGCCAAGTCGGTCGCAATGCCGGTCCAAAAGACGGCGAGTGGAATTATCTGACGATCTACGCCAACGATGCGAAAATCGCCACTTGGGTCAACGGCATTCAAGTGACGGATTGGACCGATCAGCGTGATCCGCACAAGAATCCTCGCAACGGACGGCGGGTCGAAGCCGGAACCATCCAGTTCCAGGGACACGATTCGGACACTGACATCCGTTTTCGCAACATTCGAATCGGGAAATTATAGTTCGTTGACCAATTCGCCGGGCGATGGTACAATCCTGGTGTTCGTCATACGAAAGGAGGGATAAACCGTGTCACGTTACATCAATCCTTACACGGACTTTGGTTTCAAGCGCCTATTCGGCGAAGAGGCAAACAAGGATCTCTTGATTGATTTCCTGAATGCCTTTTTGCCGGAAAAACACCGGGTCAAGACGTTGCAATTTCGCAATACGGAACAGCGTGGTGAGATCGTCGTTCATCGCAAGGCAGTCTATGACATCTTTTGCGAAGGCGAAAACGGCGAGCATTTTATCGTCGAAATGCAACAGTCGGAACAGAACTGGTTCAAAGATCGTGCCATTTTCCTTTCGACGTTTCCGATTCGGGATCAGGCCGTCCCGGGAAAGGAATGGAGTTTCGAACTCAAAGCCGTCTATCTGATTGCCGTTCTCGGATTTGAATATGATAAAAATGAGGAACGTCGAAAACTCAAGCGAAGCGTACAACTCAAGGATCAGGACGGCGACTTGTTTTACGACAAGCTGGAGTTTATCTTCCTTCAAATGCCGCTCTTTACGAAAACGGAGTCGGAACTGAAAACACGCGAGGACAAGTGGTATTATTTTCTCAAAAACCTGTCGTCTTTTGAACATATTCCGGATATCCTCCAGGAACCTGTTTTCGAGCGCGCCTTCGCAACGGCGGAGGTTGCCCGGATGAACAAGAATGAGTTACGCCGATACGAAGAAAGCCTGATTGTTTATTGGGATAACTATAGTGTACTGGAAACGGCACTGGCCAAAGGCAAAGCCGCAGGAATCGCCGAAGGAATCGCCAAAGGAACCGCCGAAGGAATCGCCAAAGGAATCGCCAAAGGAACCGCCGAAGGAATCGCCAAGGGACGAGCTGAACGCGACATCGAGATTGCGAGGAATATGAAACGGAAAGGTCTTGATCACGCCTTTATCGCTGAAATGACCGATCTCTCTCCGGAAGAAATCGAACAGTTACAATAACTGTGGCATTTTACTTGCATGGTTTACCGTAGTACCGACTATCGACATGACGGAATCGGAATAACGTTGCCTTAAATCCTCTATTGAACCATGTCGACACTACTCCGCACCCTGTTGTTTGTTTGCCTTTGTCCGCCGCTTTTCGCCCAAACGTTTTACGTTGCGCCAAACGGTGATGATTCCGCAGCCGGAACGGAAGTCGCTCCATTTGCAACGCTCGAAAAGGCACGCGATGCCTCAAGAGCCGTGCGCAGCGTGGAGCCGATTCGTATCGTTCTGCGCGGTGGAACCTATTGGTTGCCGCAGACCCTTACGCTGACGCCGGAAGACTCCGACACGGCATTCGTCGCTTACGAGGGAGAAACACCGATTCTCAGTGGCGGACGTCCCATCACCGGCTGGAAGGAAACCGCACCGGGACGATGGGAAACCACCATCGAAGAAGTCGCCAAAGGAAAATGGTATTTCGAACAATTATTCGTTAACGATCAGAGACGATTCCGTGCAACATTGCCGAAAAACGGCTACTACACGGTATCTCGTCCCATCCAAATGCCGCAACCGAAGGACCCGCCGGACCGGTTCTTCTTCGGCGACGCTCCATTCCGAGGCGATTGGAAAAATCTGAACGATGTTGAAGTTCAGACCTTTCATCTTTGGACAATGGACCATCTCCGCGTCAAAGATGTCGACGACGTCCGCAAGCGGGTTATCTTCACGGCGGGAACACACAGTTGGGACCAGGCGCAACTGAAAAAAGGCACGCCGTACCGAATCGTGAACGTCTACGAGGCGTTAACCGAACCTGGCGAATGGTATCTCGACCGCAAAACCGGCGTCTTGACGTACCTCGCCAAGCCCGACGAAGATATGAACACGACGACCGTCATTGCTCCGTATCTCACGCGGCTCGTGTCGATTGAGGGTAATCCGGCAACCAATGAATTTGTCGAAGATATAGGGTTTCGTGAATTGACTCTCGCTCACACGGCTTGGTCCATGCCGCCGGAGGGCAAGGGGCATCCGCAGTCCGCCGTGTATCTTGACGGAGTGATTACGGCGGCATTTGCGAGAAAAATCAAAGTCGTCTTTTCCGTTATCCGCCATACGGGCAACTATGCCGTCGACTTTGGCGAAGCGTGCCGGGAGTGTTCCGTTTCACAATGCGAACTGATTGATCTCGGCGGCGGCGGCGTGAAAATCGGCACGACCAATTGGGGCGGCGAAAAAGACAAAAAACACTGGGCATCGCACTGTACCGTCTCGCAAAACCGCATCGCGCACGGCGGACGCCTGCATCCGGAAGCCGTTGGCGTCTGGATTGGTCAGTCACCGTACAACCAGGTTTTGCATAACGATATTTACGACTTCTACACGTTGACGATTTCCGTCGGCTGGAACTGGAGGCCGACCTTTAGCCCGGCAAGACACAATAGAATTACCGGAAACCATCTTCACCAAATCGGCCAAGGCGTCCTCTGCGACATGGCGGGAATTTACACGCTCGGCCACAGTCCGGGAACGGTGTTATCCTTCAATGAAATCCACAACGTTCGCCGTATGGACTACGGCGGCTGGGGAATCTACTTCGATGCGTCGACGCAGGACATCGTTGCCGAACATAATTTGGTGTATGACACCGAAGATGCCGGCTTGCATCAACATTACGGCACCAACAATACCGTGCGAAACAACATTTTCGCGTTCGGTAAAAACGGACAGATTCGTCTCAGCCTCCCGGCCATCGGCGAACCGATTACGCTCGAAAACAATGTTTTCTACTGGTCGACGCCGAAACTCTACGAAAATGACCGCTTTGATGACAAGGCGATAATGAGGGGCAACATTTACTATCGGACGACGGAACCGGACGAGTTTCGTTTTCCCGGCGGCAAAACCTTCGACGAGTGGAAACGAGACCGCGAACCGGACGCTCGGTGGACTGACCCGGGATTCGAAAACCCGACTGAATGGAATTTCAAGGTGAAAAAAGCCCAAGTGGCGACTCCTGTTGCCAATACAACCGGTCCAGAATTCATACACGATAACATTGCCGACTATCGGCACGAACCCGGCAATCCAATGAAAACGCCGCGAATCGACGCTCTTCCGCCGGTTCCCGTTGCGTTCACACCGACACCGAAGACGGAGGACGCCAAAAAGAATTTCTCGATGGACGAAGGTTTCGAGGACTTCGAGGTCGGCGAGCAAATTCCCGATTTCGCCGTCGAAGCGGCAAAAGAATGTTCCGTAACGATCACCGATGAAACCGGGGCAGACGGAAGCAAAATGGCGCTCAAATTCGTCAAGGGAGCCGATGCTCCGAATCCTTGGGCGCCGCACGTCAGTCTGTCGGTCATGTATCGCGACAAAGTCGTTACGACATCATTCGATTGGCGCATCGAAAAGGAAGCCAAGGCATCGTTCGAGATGCGCGACTGGGCGGGATTCGGTCCCGATTACGGTAGCGGCCCGTTCCTTGACGTCCAACCCAACGGCAAACTCACGTCGTTCGGCAGGGAGATTCTCGATATTCCGCACGGAAAATGGTTTAATGTTTCAACAACGCTCGACCTGAAAAATTCGCCCGACAAGTTCACGTTGACCGTCACGTTGCCCGACAAGGAACCGCAAACGTTTGAGTTGCCGTGTTCCCGCAAGATAAATGGCATCGACTGGCTCGGTATCAGTCTCTTCGGAGAAAATGGCACCGTATTTTACGTCGATAATTTGAAGATCGAAGCGAAATGAAAAATGAGCCGGAGGCATAAGCCCCCGGATGGTTTCATCGAAAAAGGAAAAACACATGCAATCTCGTGAACGAGTCATGGCGATATTTCGCGGTGTCGAAACGGACCGGGCCGCCGTCATTAACCTAACCTCCGTTTTAACGCTCGACAGTATGAACGCGCTGGGATTAAAATGTCCGGACGTGCATCTCGACGCGGAAAAGATGGCGACGGCGGTAGCGGCGGCTCACGAATTGTGTGGCTTCGATTCCATCATGCCGAAGTTCAGCATCGTTCACTCGGCGGCGGCGCTCGGCGCCGAAGTCGATTGGAGAAGCGGAGACGCAATGCCGGTTATCAGGAAACGCCCGATCAGCGATCCGGAACAGTTTGTCAT
>JGI24702J35022_10001452_pt1 | contig 14744 bp, 9 predicted proteins | sample TergutTh196P4_FD_35022 | JGI IMG/M metagenome (IMG submission 35022)
ATAATTGTAGTTCATCTGTCCAGGAGTTCTTGGGTCTGTACTATGGTATACCTCAGGGTTAAAATCTCTAAACTTGGTAAAGATGAAAGGATTGTTAGCTATTACATACACTCTGAGACCTGATAAATAGATAGATTGCACCATTCTACCTGGAAACGAATAACTTAAATTGATATTATTAACTTTCATATAAGAACCGGTATCAATAAATCGGGTGGATTTCTCTCTTAAACCACCTTTGGGAGCATTATTTGGACGTGGCTGTATTCCATCTCCTGGGTCGTTTTCTGATTTCCAATAGTCTTTCACTATCGCATACTGTTTATATCTTGCTCTCGTATATAATTGATTATCGTTACCATTGAATACTTGGTTTCCATATGAACCTGCCAAGGAAATACTTAATATAAAATTCTGATATGAAACAGTATTAGTCATTCCATAGTAAAATTTTGGATAAGGGTTTCCAATGATAGTCCTATCATGAGTTGAGATAATACCATCAGGCACTCCATCCGGTCCACTGATATCTTTGAATCGAATATCACCAACACGGGAGCGATCGGGAGAACCAGGAGCCCAGATAGGACCGGCATCTAATTCAGCCTGATTTTTAAAAATACCATCTTGTTGATATCCATAGAACATTCCCATTGGCTGCCCAATTTCAGTAATATGGTTTGTATTAATAAGTGGAGCGCCTTCAGGCCCCAATTTCAACACCTTATTACGAAACGCGGAGATATTAAAATTAGTTTTCCAGTCTACAACTCCTTTCAAGTTATGTGTATTCAGAGTAAATTCCCAGCCTTTGTTTTCTACTTCTCCAATATTCTGCAGTGATGTGGAAAATCCAGTTATTCTTGGAACATCAACATTTAATAAAAGATCACGATTATTTGTAATGGAATACTCAGCGGACAGGTTAATTCTGCTGTTAAAAAGACTGAGGTCTAAACCAAAATTGATTGATGATTGTTTCTCCCATGTCAACTGTGAATTTTCTATATTATTTGGAGCTATACCTCCTACTGATGTTAAACCAAGTACATAAGAGGGATAGGTTACAGTTGCTAAATGCGCATAATTACCGATATTATTATTTCCTGTTAAACCATAACTGGCACGAAGCCTTAAATCGTTTATAGAACTTATTTCTTTTAAGAACCCTTCCTCCGAAATTCTCCACATTAATACTGCAGAAGGAAAATAACCGAATTTATTATCCCTTCCAAAACGTGATGAACCGTCCGCACGAATGGAGGCAGTAAGATAGTATTTGGAATTGTAATTATAGTTTATTCTTGCAAGATAGGAAATAAGCGTCCATTGACTTTCTTCAGAACTTCCCTGATCAACATTATTACTTACAGCATTCAATGTATATACTAAATTGTTAGGATAACCACGACTTCTGACAAAATTTGAATTGTTGTAATTCTGTTGAGTGGTGTATCCTATCAATGCATTAATACTATTGCCACTAATTATCTTTTGATAATTCAAGGTGGTTTCGGTAATCCAGTTCAATGAATTAGAACGCTCATCCCTTCCTTCTGCTGCAAGATCATTTAAAGCAGGTAATTTAGGAATGAAATAATAGTATCTTCTGTTTGATGTAGTTGCACCAAGCATACTATTTAATCGCAGATCATTTGTTATTTTAATATCTGTAACCAGATTTATCAATGAGCGATATCTTTCTTCTCCTCTTTTAATTTCATAAGCTTGAGCTACTGGATTCCAACAACCATTAATAGCATCTTGTCCGTAAGCAGACAAATAGTCTCCATCTTCCTTATACAAAGGATACCAGTACATCCATGTAGTAGCAGCCCCCAAAATACCTTCAGCTTCTGCACCACCACCGCTATCCAGAATGTCTTGAAGTGTGGAATAGGTGGAATTAATACTGAACTTCATAGAAACCCTTTCATTCAATTTTGCATCCAAATTGGCTCTTACACTATAACGTTGATAACCATTCATTATTATGATCCCTTCTTGCGAAAGATATGCACCACTGACAGAATACTTCATATTACTTGTTCCTCCTCGTGCAGAAATACTATAATTCTGCTGAGGTGCCGTGCGAAAAATATGGTCAAACGGGTCATGACTTTCTGCAGTAACCCCATCTAATACATTCTTCACTGTTATTGGTAGAGGATATCGCCAATTCAAAGGATCTCCGGAAATATCTGCTCCATCATCCACATTCTGGTGTATGATACCTTCGTAATAATACTGTGCTTGCTCCTGCATAGTAAGATACTCAGGAAATTTTAAAACCTGCTGCCATCCGTAATTTATATCAAGATTGATTGTTGCTTTTCCATCATTACCTCTTTTAGTGGTTACCATAATTACACCATTGGCTCCCCTCGAACCATAAATAGCGGTAGCTGAAGCATCTTTTAAAATATCTATTGTTTCGATATCATTTGGATTAAGCATTTGGATATCAGCCTCTGGAAAGCCATCCACTACATACAAGGGACCAGTTCCAGCAGAAATAGAACCTACACCACGAACACGTACAATTGGAGCATCTCCAGGTTTTCCAGTTGCGGATATTACCTGAACGCCAGCCATTAGACCGGTCAATGCTTGATCAACACGTGTGGGCGCTACATTTTGTATAGCATTTGCAGTAACCTGAGCAACCGAACCTGTCACATCTTTCCTTTGCAATGTTCCATAACCTACAACCACGACTTCCTCCAACGCTCCGATATCTTCTTGTATGATAATATCAAATTGAGTTCGATTCCCTACGGTCACTTCCTGTGATACATATCCAATAAATGAAACCTGTAAGATGGCATTAGATTGAATATTTGAGATAGAAAATCTCCCGTCAACATTGGTTACATCGCCATTTGTAGTTCCTTTTACTACAACATTGGCGCCTATAACCGGACCTGAAGTATCGCGAACCACACCGGTTATTGTTCGACCTTGTTGTTGAATAACAGGAGCAATATTAACTAATTCCGGCGATTTTGCACTTGAAATGATAATCTGACGATCAGAAACATAGTATTGGTTCCGGGTCCCTGCAAAGAGTTGATCCAGTACCTTTTCTACACGTTCATTATCGACCCTGACAGTAACCTTGCGGTTTAAATTTACCGAATTATCCATGTAAAAAAATATGTATTCGCTACTCTGCTCTATTTCACGAATAATTTCTTTTACGGTACGGTTTTTATACTCAAAGGTGAAAAATGTCCTTTGCGAGTATGTTTCGTTGGCAAAGCAAGCGCCTATTCCTAATATTATAAAAATAAGGCAATACTTCATAAAACGTATTAGTTTTTTTTGTTTAGTTTTTTTTTCTTTGAAAATAAAAATTTTTTCCATACTTTTGTAACGTATTTAAGTTAGTAAAATTCGAGAATACTAAATTTAAGTTGAAGGTCGGATGATATGGCAGTATTATCTGACCTTGTTTTTAGTGTATTTTTGATATTATTACGAATCCATAGGCATTGAGTTTTTAAGGTTTGACAATCACTGTATATTCTCTCTCTGATATTTTTTGTATGTCGACCGGCGCTGTTTTCTCCAATGCACTTATAACTGCCTGCAAATCTTCTTTCAAATCCAATTTGCCGCTGCATCTTATCTTCCTGACTTTTTCATTCCATTTGAATTGTACGCCATAATATTTCGACAATTTGGCAAGTACTGTACCAAGATCCTGGCTGTAAAATGGATAGTACCCGTCTTTCCAGGCAATGTAATCCGCTACATCTACGATGGAGGTAGAAAATTCCTGGCTTTTATCATTGTACGAAAACATTTGATTGGGCTTCAGGATTTCTTTTGAACTTCCGTTTTGCTGTATTTCCACTTCACCGTTAACAAGCACTACCTGCAAATCAGGCTGATCTGTATAGGCAGATACATTGAACTGGGTACCCAATACTTTTACGTCGAGTAAGCTGGTATGAACAATAAAAGGCCGCTTCGGGTCAGGGACTACATCCAAATAGATTTCTCCTTCCACACAGACCTCACGTTTGGTTTTTTCGAAATTAACCGGATAGACTAATTTCGAACCGGAATTGACCCAGACTCGCGTGCCGTCATTGAAAGTGATCATTGAGCGCTTGCCGGCAGGGACAACTAATTGATTGTAGAATGTCTGTTCGGCTTCTTTATCATTTGCCACTTCCAACTTCTCATTTTTGTTGATGTTAACCCACCCTTCTTCTTCGTATTCCAGATGTGTTTCCTGCCCTTCGATGGTTATTTTCTGATTGGTTGAAAGTACTAACTGGACATTGTCGGAGGTTTCGTCGACAGGTTTGAAACTTTGCATGACACCGGCATAATTAAACGTTTCAGGTTGTTGAGCCGGGGAATAAAAATACCAGCCGGCAGCAAGGATGAGACAAATTGAAGCGGCTACACTCCCACTCCAGACTAATAACCTGATAAAACGCCGATCATGGGATTTGTTTTTACAGTTTATCCGTGCCCAGAGTTCTTTTTGTGCGGACATAGATATCTCATGCATGTCCGAATCCTTCTTAATGTGTTGGATAAATTCCTGTAATACTGTTTCTTTATGTTCAGTTTGAGTCAATTTCATGTTTTATGTTTTATCTACTATTTTATAAAAAGGAGACAGCAAGCTCATTTTTATACTCATTTGAAAGATTTTTTCAATTGACAACATTCACAGGATTTCCGTTAATAAAAGCAACTAAATTGTTGATTGCAATATCCATCAGCCTTGCTCTTGCCTCTTTGGTTGCCCATGCTATATGTGGGGTTATGATGCAATTGGGGGCTGAAAAAAGCGGGTTGTCCTGGGAGGGCGGCTCAACGGAAAGCACATCGATTCCTGCACCGGCAATTGTGCCGTTATTCAATGCTTCTGCTAAATCTTCATCCACAATCACAGGGCCTCTTGATGTGTTCAGTAAAAATGCGGATTTTTTCATCAACAGGAGACGTTCTTTATTGATAAGCCCTTTTGTTTCAGGGAATAACGGACAATGGATGGTTACCACATCCGATTCTTCCAACAACTGGTTGACATCAGCCCACCGGAAATTGTTTCGGTGCGACTGGTCGGTTTTATATTTGTCGTTTCCGATGATAAACATACCAAAAGTTGTGGCTATATCCGCCACTTTGCTGCCAATATTCCCCAAACCAATGATACCTATTGTTTTACCGGCTAATTCTACCAAGGGATAGTCCCAATAGCAAAAATCTGCTGATTGCGCCCATTTCCCTTGTCTTACCGAATCACTGTGATATTGAACATGATTGCACAGTTCCAATAACAAGGCAAACACCATCTGCGCTACCGAAGTGGTTCCATATCCCGGAACATTCGTGACAATGACGCCGTTTGCTTTGGCCGCTTCCGTATCCACAACATTATAACCTGTTGCTAAAATACCTGTGTATTTTAATGCAGGAAGCTGATTTAAAACTTCCCTGCTCAGGGGCGTTTTGTTTGTGAAAACTATTTCCGCCCCTGTTGCCCGTTCAATAATTTGAGCCTCCGGCGTCCTGTCATACATGGTGACGTCGCCGATCTTTTCCAAACCATCCCAGGAAAGATCACCGGGATTTAACGTATAACCGTCTAAAATAACTATTTTCATATTGAATAACTGAATAATTGAATAACTGAAATGGAGGGACGTGGCATGCCGCGTCTCTACTACAATCTTGCCCAGGCTGCATTGAGCGTCCGTTTAGCGTTTGCGACAACAATATCGGGATCTTCATCACCGAAGGGTTTGACTTCAAAACTGACAATCGGAGGATTCTTTTCGTTCAAAAACCCGATTTTGAAAAGGACGCGTAAATATTCTATCACTTGTTCTACATCATTTTCTCCATTGGGGAAACCAAAACGGGGATGTTCGTCGCCATATGCCGGTAAGTCAGGGCTTTTTATCACGCAATTACCTATGTGTGCATGGATAATATATTCTTTTACAGGCAACAGCGATTCTTCGACCGTTTCATGAATCATCGGGATATGGCTCAGATCGACCATCAATCCGAAATTAGGATGTTCGTCCCTGATTTCTTTGGCAAAACGTAAAGCGAGCGGAGCCGGACCAATCAAACTTTTTTTGGCTATGTCATAATCAAATACTTCCAAAGCTATCCGCATATTGCCTTTACTTGCGACGTAAGTGCACAATTCTTTCGTTGAACTTACAAGAGCCTGATAGGCTTCTTCCTTTTTGTCGTCGGTGTATTTGCCACTCAGAAAAGCAAATCCCTGTGCACCCATTTCGTATGCTTCGTCGATACCTTCTTTCAGATTTTCCAATGCTGTTTGCCTGCCTTCTTCGTTTAAATCGTTAATATTCATCCCTGTAGTCAACAATCGGGGTTGACTGCCGTAAGCTATACGCATGTGTGAAATATCAAGCATTTGCTTCACTTTCGTCCGTACTTCTTTGTCCTTAATTGTCGTTATCTCAATGGCTGAAAAATAATCATCCACAGCGATTTTTCTGATTGTTTCCAGAATAGGTCCTTCGCCTCTCATTGTACTTGGATAAGCCATAAAATGGATCAAACCGACATTCATATATTTACCAATTGGTTCGTTCATGTTCTTTCTGTTTTTTTAAATATTTATACTTGTTGTTAAATAAATACGATCGCATACCTGGGCTCAAGGCACCATAAATGACAAGATGTTAGATTGCAGGAATGTAAGCACACAAAGGATGAATAGCAGGATGAAACTGTGTTTGATGGTAAACCTGAACAAATCTGATTCTTTACCTGCTAATCCTACTGCAGCACATGCAACGGCAATCGATTGCGGCGAAATCATTTTACCTGTTACACCGCCTGAAGCATTGGCTCCGAGCGCTAATATCGGATTCATCCCTACACTATTAGCTGTTCCATGCTGTAATGGACCAAACAAATTATTGGCAGCCGTATCGGATCCGGTAATAAATACACCGAGCCAACCAAGAACTGGCGACAAGAAAGCGAACACTGCTCCGGTGTTTGCCAATGTAGCTGCTAATGCCAACATCATACCTGTATAATTGGCAATATTGGATAACGCCAATACGGACATAATGGTTACCAATGGGAACGCCATTTCTTTGCATGTGACCCCAAATGTCTTGACAAAATCAATCCATGATAGTTTTAAAACAAACTTGGTGATGATCGCCGAAATGAAAACTGCCGTACCTGCTAATCCCAGAAATGGAATATTAAACTGTAAGGTAGTTGGAACTCCTGCTGCATTAAACAAATGTCCCATTACTGCCGGCACATTCTGAACCCATGCCAATGATCTGTCATTCAAAATCGTTTTTATTTGAGGAATTCCCCATAGTGTCACCATAACCGTCAAAATGATATAAGGTGACCATGCCTTTAAAACTTGTCCGCTGGCATACTGTTGGTTTTTTTTCGCTTGCTTTTCATTTTCAAAGTAGTAAGCATTTTTTGGCTTCCAAAACCTTAAAAAAACTGCTAAAACAATAATGGATGCCAGCGCCGAAAGAATATTGGGAAGTTCAGGTCCAATAAAACTTGACACTAAAAATTGAACTACAGCAAATGTTCCACCGGAAACTAAAATTGCCGGAAGCACTTCGATGGTTTTTCTCCATCCGACCATAATGAAAACTAAATAAAATGGAACAATTAGTGAAATTAATGACAACTGACGACCAACCATTGCCGATATGGCCGGTACATCATACCCGAAATTGCCATACGTTGTGATGGGAATGCCAATCGACCCAAACGCTACCGGCACCGTATTGGCAATCAAACAAAGTCCGGCTGCATACAAAGGTTTAAATCCCAATCCAATTAATAAGGCTGCCGTAATGACCACCGGAGCACCAAATCCGGCTGAACCTTCAAGGAAAGCACCAAAACAAAATGCAATGAGAATCGCTTGTAATCGACGATCGTCCGTAATGGCAACAATTGAACTGCGGATAATCTCAAATTGACCTGTTTTAACTGTAATTTTGTACAAAAATATGGCCGTCAAAATAATCCAACCAATGGGGACCAAACCGTAAACGGCGCCATACGTTGTGACCATCAATGTCATAGCGACAGGCATCTTAAAAAAAACAGTTGCTAATATAGCTGTNACCAACAATGCTGTTAACCCGGCAACATAACCTTTCATCTTTTGAATGGCAAGCGCCCAAAANAAATACAAGATTGGAATGAGGGCAACACATGCCGTCCACCAAATATTTCCACCGACTGAATCAACTTTAGTCGTAAAATCTCCAAGAAAAGTCATATTTTAATAAAATTTAGAATATTAATAAAATGGTTATTGATTATAAATCCATCCCTTTCAACCTATGGCAATTGAATTGGGAGCATCTGCGATCGACGTTGCAAGTGGCTCGAACTCAGTTATGTTATCTAAGGCGCTACCCATCGAGATGTTGGTCACCTTTTGAAGAATACATTCCACAACGACCGGCACTTTGAGTTCATAAGCGAGTTGCTGGGCGTTGCGCATGGTCGGCACAAGGTCATCCGGATTGGTCACCCGAAAAGCCTTACAACCCATACCTTCGGCCACCATGACATGGTCGATGCCATACCCCCCTGTATCGGAATTCATGTTCTCGAAACCCAACTGTACCTGATAGTCCATGTTGAACGCACGTTGCGATTGGCGAATCAGTCCAAGATAGGCATTGTTTACCAGCACATGAACGTACGGTAACTGGTGTTGCACCCCGCAAGCTAACTCTTCAATCAGGAACTGGAAATCGTAATCGCCTGATAAAGCAACGACTTTGGTATCGGGATCAGCTGCTACAAGTCCCATGGCCGCCGGCATTGTCCATCCAAGTGGACCGGCTTGCGCTGAGTTGATCCAGTGCCTCGGTTTATAGACCTTGAGCATCTGTCCACCGGCAATCTGAGACAGCCCGATCACTGCGACATAGCGAGTGTTACGGTCAAAGGCTTCATTCATCGCCTCGTATACCCGCTGTGGCCTTAGAGGGACATCATCAAAGTGCGTCTTGCGCTGCATGGTGATATCGCTCTTACGACGATTACAATCATTGACCCAGCCTGAAAGATTGCGTAACTTACCTTGGGTTTTGTATTCTTTTGCTACTTCAAGCAGTACAGCCAATGCAGCCTTTGCATCCGATATCACAGAGAAATCAGGCGGAAATATCTTGCCGATCTGCGTTGGTTCGATATCTATGTGGATAAATTTACGTCCCTGACGGTATACATCAAGTGCACCCGTATGCCGGTTAGCCCAGCGGTTTCCCATACCGACGACAAGATCGGAACTCAGGAAAGACTTGTTCGCCCAGATATGGGCGGTCTGAATGCCGATCATGCCCTGACTGAGTTTATGGTCATCGGGGATTGTACCCCAACCCATGAGTGTTGACATCACCGGAGCGCCAAGCAGTTCGGCAAACATCACAAACTCCGCCTCAGCGCCTGCTATCAGCACTCCTCCACCAGCCATCAAAATCGGTCGTTCAGCCTGTATGATCATGTCGAGCACCCGCTGTGCCTGACGCTTTGTCATCGCCGGTGTGGCGATGGGCAACGGCTCATACGAATCAATGTCGAATTCAATCTCTGCCATCTGCACATCGGAGGGTAATTCGATAAATACAGGTCCCTGCCGTCCTGTACGCATCAGTTGGAAAGCCTTAGCAAACGTACCCGGCACCTGGGCAGCTTCTTTGATGGTGACTGACATCTTTGTGACTGGTTTGGCTATCTCGGCGTTCGGCGCGAATTGAAAGTCTTCCTTGTCTAACACCGCTCGCGGCACTTGCCCGGCAATGCACAAGATCGGTGTAGAATCAGCCCAGGCCGAGTACATGCCTGTGATCATATCGGTGCCTCCGGGCCCGGATGTGCCTATGGCAACGCCGATGTTTCCTGCTTTCGCCCTGGTGAATCCCTCTGCCATGTGTGTAGCAGCTTCGACATGGCGGGCTAAGATATGGCGAATACCTCCATTGTCTTTCAACGCCGAATACAACGGGTTGATAGCTGCACCAGGAACGCCAAATGCGTGTGTGACGCCTTCCTTCACTAAAATCTGTACAATCGCATCAACTGAACGCATGGTAGTCTTGTCGCTGGGCGGCATAGAGGCTTTGGCAGTGGTGGACATAGATCGCGGAATAGCCGTTGCCGGAATGACTGTTGCCATACCAATGGCGGCAGTTGTGGTTAAAAACTCACGTCTGTTGAGTTTTTCCTTTTCATTCGTTGATTTATTCATGTAGTTACATTATTAATATGTTAAGTAAATAATTGAATCCGATTATATAAAAGGATACATTCGACTTCTTTTTATACTCACTTATGTGAATCTTTTCCAAACTTCGCCCATGCGTAACTCTTTAAAAAACATATGTATCGATGGTCTTTTTCAAAAATATTAATTGAAAAACATCTTTCTCTTCGGAAAATCATCATTTTTTATGGGCATGTATTACAGCCGTCCCTTATTGAGCAGAAAACCTTGATATACTGTTACTGTGTGTTTATAATACTTAGCTTCTGGGGTTCGATGAAGGCGAAACCGATTCTAAAAACGCAGGGTTAGGTGTATGTTTGTTGTTCTGACCTATTTCCGCCCCCTGATCTACAAGCCTGCTTCTTACCACCTGTATATCAACTGTTTTAGGCGTCCTGTTAGTTTCGACACATAATGCAGCGGCGACTCCAGCAGCTTCGCCAAGGCACATGACAGGAGACATTGCCCTCCACGATTCGTAGGATTGCTGATCAGAAGACATACAGCGGCCGGTGACTAACAGCCCCTCAACATTATCTTCGGGCAAGAAGCAACGGTAAGGAATTTCGTAACCTGTATGCTCCAAGTAACGTCTGTATCCATAATACGAGATGATAGGGCAGGCTGACATGGCAATCGCATCGTCAAAACGCCTGCCTTCAAGGGCGTCCTCATTCGAGGATACATGTAATCCTTTGATGAAACGTGTCTGCCGGATACCTGCCAGCGGGGCGACTTCCTGGACGTATGCATCTTCTAACAGAGGAGCTTGCCTTTCCTGATTCCGTTTGAAGTGATCGAAAACAGCAAGCCGCATCTTGATCTCAGCCTCAGAAAGTGCTTCTGCATTAGTACCGTCGAATTCTGCTGAAGGACCCCAAAACAACTGGTCGTTATTGTTGATGACCCCTCTTGCTTCGCCGGCAGATTTTGGGTTCATCGTTATCCTGTACATGATGCAGTTGTGTAGTTGGTTGTCATCCGGTTTTGCTTGCCAATAAGATACACCGGCATGGTAAGCTACATCAGCGTCACCGCTTGCGTCGATTACCACTTTACCTAAAATAGCCTGTCTCCCTGACTTGTTCTCAACGATAACTCCGGTAACATTGTTGCCTGCCATGATTGTATCGACGAACATCGTGTGGAAAAGTATTTTCGCACCCGCCTCATGAAGCAGTTTGAGCATTACATATTTCGTCTTTTCGCTGTCGATCGGGTAACTGTACGTCAGATCGCCTTTCGTAGTAGTGTATTGCTCAGCTGCATAAGTAGTTCTGGTTCCAAGACCTTTAATCTCTTTCAAATTCAGGATCAACTCTTCTGCGATGCCTTTACTGGTTTGCAAACCATCAGGTTTCACCTGATTGCGATACCCATTGATGTTGAGCATCAGCGATGCTGTAGCTGTTCCTCCAAAGAAGGGAAAACGCTCGATAATAAGCGTTTTAGCTTTGTTACGGGCACTGGCGAGCGCTGCTGCCCAGCCGGCAGGGCCACCGCCTACGACAATTACATCAAACGAACCGAAAACAGGGATAGTTNGCTGAGGAGCTGTATAACCGGTTCCATCCTTTGTCAGCCCGATACTGTTTTGTCCGGTTACACAACCACCTACCGCAGATAAAGCGCCAAGTGCCAGTGTACCTTTGATAAAGGTTCTGCGATTGGTCATTGATTGATCAATCCAGTCTTCTTTTAATTTACTTTTCATAAAATAGTGTTTTTTTGAATTTTATATAAAAAAATGTTTTCGAAATTATCAAATAAGTCTAATCTGGATTTTGAGGGAAAATATCTTTTGAAGGGTTGCTACCAATCAAGCCTTATCAGAGATACTCCTTGACGGGGTAAATCGAATTCGATTTGCAGTCCATTGTCTGTTATATCTACATACGCTGGAGATGAATACATTTCAAGTTGACCACTCCGTTCAAGTATCCCGTTCTGTTCTTTCGTCGGATTCTGTGGCTTGCCCATTGATTTCCATACTTCATACGAGTTACTGAATTGATGATCAATNCGATAATGCGTAAGCAGCACTTTACGCGCCGGTATAAAAGGAAGTCCGCTTATCTTTAATGAAATATATGCAGGATNGNACGGGAGATCATCATCATGATAGTTCCAAATCATAACAGCAGCCGTCCTTTCGTTGTCGTTAAAACATGCCAGGCCATTGATATCGGCTGCTTCGCGAACGCTGTTTTGTGTTATTTGTTCGGCAGAAAGTGGAGCCGAAGAGGTCGTTTCGACGAGTTCGCCTTTCATCAGTCCAAACATACGGAACACATTGAGTACAGGTTTATTGACTCCATTGGTGGAAAGGTCGCGGAAGCCGGCAAACCATTTCTGGTCTTCAAATTCAAACGACCATGATACAGCGCCGAGGAAATTAACACCCCATTGTCGTGCCAATTCATACTTGCGGGCAAAAGAGGCTGCCGTATAGCTCGAATACATGGTTCCGTTGCGGTAGGCATTTTGAGGATGGTAATCTTCCGAACAGGCGGCACAACCTTCAGGATCGGATTCGCCGATGATAATGGGAAGATGTTTAAGCGTCGGAAAGTCGGCAACAGCCTCAAATCCTTTGGATATGTTTAACAACTGTACGCCGATATTCATTCTGACATGTTCGTCTACCACCCTCGGAGAGCCTTTCGCATGAAATCCGATATAATCTATCGGAGAACCTTTCTGACCTGTCGCATAATTAGTTCCTTCAGTGACATGCGTAAGGAATTTGCGAAGGAAATCGTTGGCATTTTGATTTCTGGGGTCAGTCGAGTGCGGACCGCCGATTCGAGCCGTTGGAAGGGCTTTCTTCAGACCGTCAGCAGCATAGTCGTATAGTTTGCAATACTCATCAAACGTGCCCGACCAGTAAGCAATGTCGGGTTCGTTCCATACTTCCCAGTACCAGGATTCGACTTCATCTGGTCCATATCGTTCAATACAATGCTTAACCCATTGATATGCAAGATCACGCCATTTACCGTAATCTTTGGGAGGATAGGACCAGCCGCGATAGATTTCATTATATGGCGTGTCGGGTGTCCAATAATGACGATAAGGTTGAGGTTGAATAGATAATGCTTCCGGCATAAAGCCAATTTCAACTAACGGTTTCATGCCAAGCGCAACATACGTATCAATGATTTGATCAACGATTGTCCAGTCATAGACCGGATTTCCTTGGCTGTCTTCGGTATAGGCGTTTGTCGATCCCCATTTAAGAGCCGCCTCGCCGTCTCCGCTTGTGAGCATGTTATGCGCCCTGACATAAACCGGTGTGTAGCTTAATTGCTGAAGTTCGCCTAACAGTTTCACACCGTCTTTCATATAGGTATAGTTAGGCTCGTCATAGCCAAACCATGCCCAAACAGGTTTCATGGGTTCGATTCTGTTTTGCATGTTTGCCTCAATACTGACTGTCTGCGTATAGACTGTGCAAAGGCTTGCTAAAAATAGGGTGAATAGATAGATAATTCCTTTTTTCATGATTGTTGAATTAAGATTTATGGTCGGAGTAAAAGTTTATCATGAATATATCGCTGTAATTGCGCCCCCACAAGCCGGTCTTCTGGTGGAAGCATATAATGTTTGTCCGGATTACAAGGTCCTGTCGTATTGAAAAAACGGAGCGATCGTTTGGTATCCTTAGTCATGATTATTTTGTTGATGTTCTAAGTGCCCCAAAAATAGAATAAAAAATGGTCTTTTCCAAAAAATAAGTTTGAATAGTATCACGTAACTTCACATCCCATCCATCTCGTCTGGCGAAAATAGTTCGCGTATCTTTTTGATGGTACGTTGAATCAGGTTTTGGGCAGACTGGTAGTTGAGTTGCATAAGTGTACAGATCTCGTCAAAATCAAGCTCCTGGATATACCGGTAATAGATAATTTCTTTTTGTCGGGGAGGTAATGCTTGCAATATCTTTTCTATCAAGACTTGCCGGTTACGTTCGGATTCGCTGTCAATGTATTGCTCTTCGACCGTTGATTCCAAAAGAAACGAATACATTTCCTGTTCCACAGGTTGATATTTGGATTGCTTGGTAAGCGCTCGTATCAGATTGTTTTTAAGGGATACAAAGAGATATACTTTTATATTCGCAGGCGGAGGTCCTAAACGCTTCCTGTTTTTATAAAGTGCAGTAAACAAGTCTTGAATACAATCCATTATCAGTTCACTATCTGAAGTAAATCGTGAACCATACCGGAAGAGTAATTGAACAAATTCATTATAAAGCCAACTGTATGCAGCATTATCCCCCGATAAAAATTGCTTCCACATTGCATTACTTGCTTCTTCAAGCATGATCGTTCTGTTTTTGACCTTACAAATTTACAATAAAAAATAAACACACATTGAGAAAAACAGAAAATCTTGCTTTCCCAACATGTGTAATCTGTAGGTTATCTACAAAAATTCATTGTTTGCAATT
>JGI24702J35022_10001453_pt1 | contig 14743 bp, 6 predicted proteins | sample TergutTh196P4_FD_35022 | JGI IMG/M metagenome (IMG submission 35022)
CCTTTACCCTTTCCATTGAATGAACGCAAGTTTCTTGCACGAATCATCCGCGCTCCCTCCTCTGCAAGAACAAAAATATAGCGATACAGAAAAAGCAGTTGAGTCGAAAATATTTTCGGCACTCCGAGACGATTTAATGCAAAACAGATATTGTTAAAGCCTGTACATGCAATAAGAGTAAATGCCGTAGAAACAGTAAGAATAAACTTTATAATTATAGAAGCAAAAGATATCCATCCCCCTGAAATTCCAACACCTGCCAAGTGCATGATTATATTGCGGTCAATAATCGGATTAAATACCCCAATCATTAAAACGAAAGGTGAAACTATTACTATTTTTTTAATGATATATATAGCAGGTATATTGCCGAAAGATAATAGATACATTGGAAACATAAAGAAGGGAATCAGAGATGATATTTCATACTTACCAAAAGACAGAACTGTTAGGATAAAAAATAGGACCACTATCAGCTTTGCTCTTGGGTCTATTTTATGTATAGCAGTATCCTGATATGAAAGAAGATCCATATATCCCATGCTGAGAAGATATGATTCTATTTTTGAGATAACTCCTCCTTGTATTATTACGTCATTGCGATATTATGTTGAGTAATATGTCAAATAATCAGTTACATTATACGTCATTGCGAGCGGCTCGCCTATGTTTATTATAGACTTCCGTAAACTCCGCGTGGCAATCCAGTGAAAAAAATTTATATCACTGGATCGCCACGCCGAATTTACATTGTCTTACTAATTAACTTAAGACACGGCTCGCGATGACGTAATATATAACTCGCAATGACGTAATAATGTACTAATTACTTATCATTTAATTATTATACCCTGTTCTATATCTTTTAATAATCTTAATAAAAAAACCTATAGAAACAGCAAACAAAAGTACAAAAAAACCACCAATAATACCTGAAATAACAGTTCCCGTATCTTCACTAAACAGGAATGAGTTGTCTGTCTCATTTGAAGTATTTTCCGCCCCTCTAAAATTATACTCAGGTAAAAACGAAGTTTTACTCTGAATATCTTCTAACTTGGAATAAATATCATTATCGGGATTTTCAAGTTCCGTACTACCTGATGTTTTTAATATAGACCATTCAAGTCCGTCAGGCAATGAAGACGCATATCTGGTTAAACCTACTGCTATGATTACGGTAATTGTAATAAATGCTATGATGAACTTCTTATATGAAATATTAAAACTTTTATTTTCCAAAACAAGTTCGGGTTGAGCCTTATAGATAAATAGAATTACCGCAGAAGTAGCAACACCTTCAATGATACCTATTGCAAGATGTATGGGCTGCATGAGTAACAAAAAAGTATTAAAAGGAAGTTCCGATATACCCGAAAGAAATGTTTCAGCTACAACAAAGAAAGACCCCAACTGTAATCCGACTACTGCTGATAATATGGAAGCAATGATTATTCTCTTACTATTAATTCCTGCTCTGATTATATTTTTATATATGAGGGGATAACATATAAAGCAAGGGAAAAATCCCATGTTGAATATATTGCATCCTATAGCCAGTAGCCCTCCGTCTGCAAAAAAGAATGCCTGAATAATAATAACCGAAGCGACTGTAATAAATGCGGCATATGGTCCAAGCAGTATTGACAGGAGAATACCTCCCACAATATGGCCGCTTGAACCTGTCATCGGTATTGTAAAATTTATCATCTGCGCTACAAAAATAAAAGCGCCGATAACTCCCATTAATGGAATTACATTAGTGTCTACATCGTCCTTAATCTTTTTTGAGGAGTAGCCTATTAGTCCAACGCTTACTGCTAACAATGTACCGCCTACAGCAGGTGAAATTAAAGCATCTGCCATGTGCATAATTATACCTCTTGTTTCATTATATACTTAGTGTCACAAAATGACATTTTGTAACACGAGTCAATGGTTTTTTTTGAAAAATTTTTAATTTACCACGGAGTTGCACAGAGTTTTTAAAGGAAGGAGTTTCACGGAGAAAGAATAAGGTTTATCTCTCAGTAAATAAAAAACTAATCCTTCCTCCGTGTCCGACCTGCAAAACTCCGAGCAACTCTGTGGTGAATTCTTTAAAAAAAGACTAAAGTATTTCCGCACACAGCCGATATTATTTATGAATGAAGAATTATTTCATTTTACACTCCGGTAGGTCTTCCTTGAGAATTAAAGGCAGTCAGGGCAGGTCTTAGTGATAAAAGCATACGGGATATGAATTATCCCGTTTTTTTTTATTCTAATCTGATGCGCCTGTTTATTTTACATCGCGTCTGCGATGAATTTAACGTCAGCGTAACACCGTGACGAAATTTCCTGATTCAATAACCAGGCGCCACTCTTTACAATGCAGTGGGGTAAACCCCACTGCATAGAATAAGTCCTTAGAAGAACCGGCATGATTTATGGCTCAATAGAATTAAAGGTGTCCCGCCAAGGTAACGTCGATACCGTTGCCGGGCGTAGCAATAGTAGTAGTACCATCACCATACTTGGCTGTTCCTGTTGAAGGGCTAGTCATCATATAAAGAGACGCGTTTCCTGTTACGCAGGAGATGTTTGGATCACCGGATGTATCACCAGAACCGTAAATAGTACCGCCGTACATGTTAAAGTATCCGTTTACTACACACACTCCGCCGCCGCCGTGGATGCTGTTGATTACCTCGTTACCTTCAATAGTTGCACTATCGTACATGTTAAAGTATCCGCTGTTAACAGCCACTCCGCCACCGTACATGCTGTTGTTGGGCATGCTGGCGTAGTATGATCCATTTGCAGTGTTACCTTTTATAGCTGCGCTGTCGTTCATGTTAAAGGTTCCGCCAGCTACAAACACTCCGCCGCCACAGCTGCTTGCAGTGTTAGCTTCTATAGTTGCGTTGTTGCTCATGGTAAAGGTAAAGGTTGTGCCACTTCCATTAAGATACACTCCGCCGCCGTTGCCACCAATATTCTCTCTTATAGTTCCGCCGCTCATGTCAAAACTGCTTCCGCTGCCTACATACACTCCGCCGCCATTGACGCTGCTGCTGGAGGTTTTGTTACCTTTTATAGTTCCGCCGCTCATGTCAAAACTGCTTCCATTGCCTACATGCACTCCGGCGCCATGGTTGCTGGCGCTGGTGGAGGTTTCGTTATCTTGTATAGTTCCGCCATTCATGGTAAAGGTACTTCCGCTGCCTACATACACTCCGCCGCCATAGACGCCGCTGCTGCCAGAGGTTTTGTTACCTTCTATTATTGCACCGTCTTCCAGTTCAAAGTCTCCTCCATTGAGATAAACAAGAGGGTGAGTGTTTATAGAAGTTTGACCTTTAAGAGTCAGAGTTGTTGATGCGTTCCCTGTAACTATGAGTTTTGCAGTACTCAATATTTGAAACAATGCTCCGTTTGAACTAAGCGATATTGTATAATAATTATCATCCGCACAAGTCAGGGTAATTATCTTGCCGTCTGTTAAGCTATAATTATCGCCCGGCAAAGTTATATCCTTAAGTACCTTAATTGTTGCAGTTTGACCAACTCCTATGCTGTCAAATGCATCTTGAAAATCCTCAAATTTTTGAGGTGTACCGGCGTTGATAGTTACCTCTGCTGCAAATGGCTTTACTTCAATGTCAAAGTCTTCCACATAGTCACTACTAAAGTTGCCGTTGGTAATTGTGGCTGTGACTTTTACGGTTCCGGCAGCAGTAGTATTCAGCGTATTTCCGCTAATACTCGCGCCGGTTGTGCCTGCGTTTTTAACACTCCATAAAATGGTTTTGTTGGTCGCGTTACTTGGCGTCACAGTTCCGGTCAGAGTAAACGGCTCTCCGACATTTGCAGTCAACACCACGCCTGTTATGCCCGTTACCTCCACAAAAGTTCCGGTTACATCAACAGTGCCTGTATTTGCGGCAGTGGTATTGCCGTTTACATTAGTGTTGGTGTTTGTAACTACCACATAATAGTATTTGGTTCCGATAAAAAGAGTGGACAGAGCAATGGTGTCAACCGTGTCTTCGAGGGTACCTCCGCTTGGAGGGTTACCAAAAGGCGTATTCGAACTATACCACTCGTATGAGAGACTACCGCCGTCAGTTATCAAAGCATCAACAGTCAGGGTTGCTATGCTACCGGTAATTGTACATATTGGCCCGGTAATATTCGGCGTCTGAGCATTTACCAACGCAGTTACAGTCACCTTTGCCGTATTGCTGGGTTTCATTGCTGTCTTATTGCCATTGGCGTTGTTATTTGTATTAGTAATCTCTATATAGTAATAAGTTGTTCTTCCCACCATACCGGCAGTTCCCATAGGTAATTGATAGCTGCTGCCTGTTTCGCCTGGAATTGGTGTTCCACCGGAATTACTATCTGTTGTGTTGCTATACCATTGGTATGAGAGAGTACCGTTATCAGATGGAGGATCCTCGACAACAACACTAAGAGTTGCTGTCTCACCAACAGCATAGGTTACATTCTGCCAGGGCTGAGTCATGATATTCGGCGTCTGAGCATTTACCAATGTAGTTACAGTCACCTCCGACACATTGCTGGGTTTCATTGCTGTCTTATTGCCATTGGCATTGTTATTTGTATTAGTAATCTCTACATAGTAATAAGTTGTTGTTCCCACCATACCGGCAGTTCCCATGGGTAATTGATAGCTGCTGCCTGTTTCGCCTGGAATTGGTGTTCCACCGGAATTACTATTCGTTGTGTTGCTATACCACTGATATGAGAGAATACCGTTGTCAGATGGCGGATCCTCGACTATAACACTAAGAGTTTCTGTAGTGTTAACAGCGTAGGTTACATTCTGCCGGGGATGAGTTATGATATTCGGCATCTGGGCATTGATTACATCTTTTACAGTTACTGTGGCTGTTCCATATATTGATTCGTCTTTTACATATGCTGCTCTAACCGTTAATGTTTTAGGAAATTCTTCGCTTTGAGATACGGTTAAATGTCCTGCTGAATCAATATCAGTACCGGGTTTTAAATTATTGCCTGATACGGTCCATATGTATGGATTAGGGAATGATTCAATAAACTCTTTTTTATTTCCCAAACCATGCGAGGGAATAGCTTCAAAAATATAATTTCCGCCCGGTAGAATCTCTATCTTTTCAGGTGATAACTCTATGCCGAGTTTATATATTCCTTCACGCTTTAGTATAATCGGAACATAGTTCTGTCCCGGTCTTAAAGTAACGCCTGTAACACCGCGCGCGTATAATTCATTGTCCGAAACCACATAAGCTTCCACCACTATAATCCAGTCTCCCGGAGTAATAGTGAGGTTGATGGTTCTTTCTGTTCCGGGAACTTCTTCTGTAATTTCATTTCTACCGGAGAGATTTACCTTGTATTTAATCGAATTCCAATCGCTAATGTCTTGCGGAGGCCAATTTGTCAGCGCTGATGCCGAATAACCGTTTGCGCCGCCGCCTAAATACAAAGTCAAGGTAGCCTTTTCTTCAAAGCCTGAACAGGCTGTCATGATTAATGCTAAAAAAATGCTTAATAAAGTAATCTTAGTTTTCACATTGAAATCTCCTGAAATTTTAATAATAGTTAAAAAGCTCTGACGGCACGGACTGCGTAGTCGAAGGTCTTAAAGACGGCGTTCCGAGTGCCATCGTCGAACATCTGATTCCACGCGTAATAAATATTGTGTTGCGACGAAGATAAGAACCTGCCGGACGTAATGCCGCTTATACCGCTTGTGTACAGCAAATTCAACTCCCCTGAACTGGGCAGGAACCAATCATTTTTACCGCCAAAATCTGCGCCGGCGGCTAACTGCGCGGCTCTGTCTTTTTCAGTTATATTGGCAGCCAGATGAGCAACAATGATCTGCGTATCCTTTCTGCCGTTTCCTATTTTGTATGCATCTGCATCCGAATCTAGTAAAAATGTCGTTACTCCGCTTATTTCAGTATCGGAACCTCCCCATTTCGCAGAAGAGGAAGAGTCTGACGGCGCGACTTCAAGGTAATGGGCGGTGTAGCTTGCAAATGAACCTGTCGCGCCGTTATAGCCTTCTACGGTAAAGCCCAATGGCCTGCCTTCAAGTCCGTCTGCCACATAGAAGATTATGCCGCCGCCGGGACCTGTGTCGCCGAGATTTATTTCGCCGGGCTTGTAAGTTGAATCCGTGACGCCGTCATCGTCGTCTCCTCCGCAGGCGGCAACAGCGATTAATGCAATGACGATGAGGCTGATGAGGCTATGGTGAATGAACGAAAAACTTTTTTTTAAGCTTATCATGGTTTACCCCTTCTGTAAAATTTATTCAAAGGATTCTCAATTATTAAGCCCACGCTTAATAATTAGTGAATTATTAACATTTTTCTTAATAATTCCCCTTAAACGCACAAACGGGCAGACTTTGAACTTTGTCAAAATCTGCCCGTTTTATCGTTAATTTTCATAATAAATGCGGATTTTTGCCCGAATTTATTGCTTTTACATTTTTATAAGCCTTTGCGCTTAATTTGAATTATTACGTCTGCGCTTAATAATTCCCCCTTAAAACAAAGATTGCGAACGGAATTTTTCCTGTTCGCAATTATTGCACCAAGTGTTTATAAATATTTTTTATTTGTCAATTATTATATTATATTTTTTTTATATGATATTTTTTTTTGCAAAAAAATATGTATTTAATTATTTTTTCTTACTTTAAAAGTAAGTATAACAACGGTTCCCTTGTCCGGCTCGCTATCGATGCTTACGCTTCCGCCGCAGCTTTCCATTATGTTTTTGACAAGGTATAATCCTAAGCCGCTTTCGCCTTCACTTCCGTTCCTTCCTTTGGAAACCTTGTAAAAGCGTTCAAAGACAAAAGGCAAATGCTCCGGCTCAATGCCGCAGCCGGTATCGGTAATTGTAATTGTTGTAACAGATGTTTCATCCGACGAATCCGCACTGCCGGCATTTATGGTGATGCCGCCGCTTTGGGTATGGCGCACAGAGTTATAGACGATGTTGTCAAAGACACTCCAAATCTTTTGCGGGTCTACCATTATTTCCCTGTCGTCTCCGGCTATTATCTCAAAAGCAAGGCCCTTGTCTTCCAGGTATGCCTCGTATTTTTCATGCGCCCGGGCAAGCAGAGTGAGCATGGATTCCCATTGGGGCGTGTAGATGCTGAGGTTTGTTTCTAAGCGGCCGGCTTCAAACAGGTTTTGTACTAATCGCTGTAAATCAAGGTTTTTTTGATACGCCGTCCGTACATAGCGCTGATATTGGGCATTGCTCTGTGTTTGGGCATGAGCGGACAGAGTTTCAAGGTTTACGCTCATAACGGACAGCGGCGTTTTCAGGTCGTGGGATATGGCGGCAAGGAATTCGCTTTTTGCTTTGGATGCTTCGACTGCTATTGCGGTCTGTTCTTCCAGTTCCCGAGTGCGTTCTTTTACTGTGGCCTCCAGTATGATGTTGGATTGCTTCAACTGTGTGTACAATACGCCGAAACGCTGGGACAACATAAAAGTCATGCCGATTTGAACCGCGATGGTACTGTTTATAAAGAGAGTAGAAACTCTAAAAGGCAGAAGGTCAAACAGGAACACGAAGCCTACTATTTCGAAGACACCGCTTAAACACACTATCAATGTTCCGGTAATAATATAAAATGATGATATATTTAAAATTTCCGTACTGCTGCGCCCGTTATTGAGAGCTCTCTTTTTGTCAAAAACAAAGAGATACAAAATATCATAAAAGACGACATAGATGATATAAACCAAAATGCTCAAATCAAACAGCATTATGGCTTCTTCTCCCCAATGACCCAATATTAATATTTGGGTAAAAGCAAGAAGTGCACAAAAAATATAATAGGCCTTTATGAATATGGTTATTTTCCCCCGAAGCGATATTTCAACAAATGTGGAAAAAGCAATTATCACCAGCATCAGCGATAAATATTCCACAAGCCTGGAAGCATATGAGTTTGGAATAAAGGCGTTTATTGTACCGTGCCGCATAACTGTGTAGACGCAAAGCATGAGTGAAAAAATACTGAACCAGAGGTAATAAATTTCCTGCCTGCTTTTGACATAAAAAAAGATCAGCAGAAACATAAGAGCAGAAAAAACGAATATGGCACATTGCACTATTTGGTAAAAATTGCGCTGCTGCCCTACGATGTTCCTGTAGTCGTCTATATAATGTACTCTGGACCTGAGGCCGGTGGACTCAAACGCCGGGTCGCCCAGGATACGCAGAGCCAGTATATTGGTTCCCGGAACGATATCCTCCTTGTCAATGGGAAAGTAAAGATCACGCCAGAAACGTTGGGAGACGATGCGGCCTGCTTCATCCAGGTACATTTCCGAGCGGATAAGATTGCCGTTAAAATAGATTTCCCAGTTTTCACCGATACCTTCAAAATATACTCCGGCTGTGTGCAAAATATCGGATCGTGCTCCTTCGTTAAGGTAAGCTATTGCTCCTGAGTTAAATTCCACCGGGATAATAATGGTGAATTCCTCTGCTCTGTTTTTACGAGGTGTAAAAAGTGAACTTTTACGCATATTCGGGAGGGGAGCATTACGAATAATCCGCGCTCCTTTCCCAAAGATCACCCATTCATTGTCTATTACAGGATTAGGGATTTTTTGAAGTTCTGTATGGTCAAAACCCCGTCTTGCATAGGCGCTCTGTTCCATCAGGTTTATGTAGAGGGGGCTCTGCCTGACAAGGTTTTGGCCGAGTATTTCTAAGAACATTACAGTAAAAATAATGGCAAAGAAAAAATATTTGGAAATGTCCTTGTTCTTCATCTCTTTGTTTCTTTAATCTCGACGGCGCTGTGTGTGTAATGTATAGCCTGTTCCATATTCGCTTTCAATGCGTCCGATTACTTCCACAGCAAATTCAAGTTTGCGCCGCAGTTTTAATACCATGACGGCTACAACGCCGATTTCGGCGCTGTCATGCCATATTTTTTTTAGTAATTCTTTTTTGGTAAAAAATGTATTCGGGTTCTCGTACAACAAGAGAAACAGGTTAAGCTCACGTTCCGATAGAATGACGTTTTTTCCCAGGGCGTGAATGATTTTATTTTCCCGGTCAATGTATAGATCGCCATTTTGTTTTTTTGGACTGCTGCCCCTGCGGAGCATGGCGTTTATGCGGGCATTCAGTTCTTTCAGGCTGTGTGGTTTTGTCATATAATCATCGCCGCCGGACATGAGGCCTTTTATTTTATCGTCGGTTTCTTCAATGCAGGAAAGGAACAATATGGGCGCTTCTGTTATTGTACGGGCTGCCTTGCATATAGCAAATCCGTCAAGGTCTGGCAGGAGTACGTCAAGGACGATGCAGTCGAACTGTTTTTCGTTCAAAAGGGCAAGCGCCTTGATTCCGGTGTCCGCGCAGGATACATCAAGGCCATGCGCCGTCAGGTATTCCTTATTGGCAGTCTGAATTTCTTCGTTATCGTCTATGAGCAAAACGCTCGGCATGGGCTTATCAAAGGCACCGGAGGCCATGATTTTTTTACTTTCCATATTTTATACCAGCAGTTTTATTGTTATACCGCTTAGAGTACTATATTATTTGGTTTGCTGCAACTTGTCAAGTAAACCAGGTCGTTGCACGGAATTTTTAAAAGAAGGAGTTTCACGGAGAAAGAATTGGGTTTATCTCTCAGTAAGTAAAAAACTAATCCATTCCTCCGTGTAACTCCGTGTAACTCCGTGAAACGACCTGGAAGGTCTTCCTGTTTTTTATTCTAATCTGATTGTCTCTGTTAAACCATATATTGTATTAATATACTCTCTTGCAGGTTTATCCCAATAGTATGCAGCTTTTTCCGCATTCTCTCTTGCCTTAAAAAATTCATCATCATTAGAGGTTTTGAAAAAATGTGATGCACGCTCCATAGCATCATAAAAAGACCATGGAGTAAAATCCGAAAAGAGAAATCCATACCCCTCTATATTTTCACCTGTTCCTGAAATTGGTTTAATAGTATCACGCAATCCACCTGTTGCTCTGGCTATTATGGGAACTCCTGCAGCCATAGCCTCAATTTGCGAAATCCCTCCGGGCTCATGCATTGACGGCATTAAAAAATAATCGCAAGAAAGAAGCGGAATACTAACATCTTGATATCCGAATGATATATTGAATCTATCAGGATAATATTGGCTTAAGAGGTATAAGCCATGAGCAATCTCCTCCCCTCTTCTATCTCCGGAGGATATGCTGCCGCCTGCAATTAATTGGAAGTCAAGATTTTTAAAGATACCTTCCGAGGATTCAAGTAGTAGTTGAAATCCCTTCTGCTCGGAAATTCGGTGTATCATGACAGCAAGAATAAGATCAGGATCAATTTTAAGATTTCTATCTAATTGCAGAATCAGTTTGTTCCTCATCTGAGTAATTATTCTTTTTCTTTTCGAATCAGTCATTGATTCGATAAAATTATTCCCTTTAAGAATTTCAGGGTATCGTTCTTGTATCTTTATCCTTAAATGGTCGTCATTATTTAATATGTCTAAAAGTGCAGGATATAATCTTTCAACAACATTTGCGTTTTTCATATTCTTTTCGGTTTTATCTCTAAAGTCGGAACCGATTGCATTGCTGATCCCGCTTACATTAAATAGTATTCTTTCAAGTCCGTCTGAAGCAACCTCTATCTGCTTAGCATAAGAAGGACTAACAGTAATAATATTATCTGCGAACCTGATACCTGCAGCCATGCAGTTTAATCTATCTCCGTGTACTGGATCGCAAAAATCATTAGCCCTCCATGAAGGTAAATTAAACAGATTAAATAAATCAAAACCGTTTTCAAATCTATGATAAGAATCAAAGTATTGCCAGCCGCCGTTATGAATTATATGTATAAATGTACAGTCTCTAAATATGGGATTGCTGTCGTAGTAGTAATCACAGCGTATAATCCCATTGAAAAATCCCGGGAAGGCATCATTTGTAAATGTATATTTTACAGGTATATTAAAGTTGAGAATGACTTCTGCGCTGGCCCGGGCGAATGCTATTCTGCGCCTTAACTTTTCCCCGGATGTTATGCCCCAATACAAACCGTCAAAGAACTCACCGTGATCAAGTAGATAATATTTTATTCCATCAACCTCCGCATAGTGAACTCCAACCTCATAGTCCGCATCCATAATTTTAAATCTGACATTTTGACCCGTATATGACACTCCGTATTTTTGTATTGCATCATCCATCTTCTTTGTTTTAGAACTTCCATATCTATAAAACGGCGTAATGACATAGACATCTTCGCCGTTCTTTTTCATCTCTCTTGGGAGCTCATAAACAACATTAGCCAAACCGCCGCTCTTTGAAAACGGTTCAGCCTCTGCAGCCATAAATAGAATAGCCTTCTTTTTATAGTGATTATATAGGTTCTTTGATAGCTTTGAGAAGAAATCATTCTCATGCGACATTTTTTCCAAGTAATCATTTACCTGAGAAATTGCAAGAGAGCTATTTTTATAAAGATGAAACATACTCCTTTTAAGGCCAAGTTCAATAGTATTAATATCCATATCTGTTTCGAGAAGTCTTTTTGTTATAAAAGCAGTAAATGACTTATAGGTCTTACAATTATTTGCAAGCTCGCTAAATGCAAAGTTTGAAAAAATTTTATCTGTAGTTTTAAATTCACAAAGTCTTTTAAAAGAATCTTTAAAAAAATCATTATAATGTTTTTTTAGCGAAGTCTTTTCTAACTTTAATAATTTTATTCTATCTGTGTATGCAACAGGCGCATGGATTCTTGAGATCTTAAGTTCTTTACCCGTATAGCAGGTGAAGTTGCCTGTTATATTTGAGTATAGGGGATCAGAAAGTATATAGGCATCGTCATCGTCTATTTTAAGGCGGGGATTATCAAACTGCAAAGATGTATTCTGATTAGATTCGCTAAAGTTAAATATTCCGATCCAGTAGGTGTTTCCCGAGTATTTTATTGCAGCAGCAGCCTCATTGTTATTTGCCCAGATTAGATCCCCCTTCCCTTTATTTGTTCTATGGAAATCGTATAAATCCTTATAAAAAGAATCAAGGCTTCTATGCGCTGCATATTCAAATTGATTCCAGTTCACGTATATATTATCAAGATATACCTTCCAGCCTTCGCCCTCGGCGCTTCCTTCATAATCCATAATAACATTACTCAGGAAAGAGGTTAAGGCGATTGCCGCTCTGAGTCCTCTATGACCGAATGTATTTAGGGCTCGTCTCTCATCATGGTTGCCGAGAATTCCGAGAAGCTCAGTACCTTCAGGCAGGGCTGAGGGATAGTAGTTGTCATATAGATGGTATATCTCTCTTACATCGCTCTTACCATGTATGATATTTTCGCATATCTTAAAAAGGGATGAGTTATATGGAACTAATCCTGTTCTTGTAAGGTATCTTTCATGGCCCCAAAAACATTCCGCAATGTTAATGAAAAAAGATTTATTTTTTTTCTTCAAAGCTCGCTCAATATTTAGCATGAGAAAGTAATGTATAGGAACAGCAATCTTTTCACGGCACTCACAGTCATAGTATCCTGTTGAAATAAAATGTCCGTACTCTCTGTCATTTACAATAATTGTTCCATTGAGCATATCAATATCGGATCTCTTTTGATGAAAGGTAAATGTGTAATTATTTCTCTTCATCATAATCGGGACAGCATGTGCGGAGTCGAATCTTATACCGTCAATATCAAATTCATCTATCAGTGTTGTTATTGAATCAGAGAGCCATTCCCAAACTTCAAGCATTCTGTAATTTAGCAGTTTACCGTCATCCCATGTACCGTATCTTCCGTCTGTTGATGATCTCTCTACAAGATTTCCTTCGTGGTTATATGTTAAAACAGAATACTCAAAGGGCAATTCCGTATTCTTTCTGTTGAGATGTGGGATAATATCCAATATTATTTTTATATTAAGCGAATGAGCCTTTGCTATGAGTTTTTTTAATGCGGCATCTCCGCCTATTGACGGCTCAATTACAGTAAGACTCATTGGAGAGAAGGGAGACGGCGAAGTAGCTTCTGGAGCCCAGTCCTCTCTGTTTGTACCTCTTTGAAGCGCGCCAAGGAGATATATTGATGTTAAAAAATATTTCTCTTTTAGATCAGCAAGATGATGAGTAATATCATCAAGGTTACCCAGACGAATTACCTCTCCGTTTTCATTATATACAAGTCCGGGATGTCCGTCATTATCTTTCCAGTAAGTCTTTGCATGGCCGTGTATATCTATAAATATCTCAAGTATAATTTCACCCTCCAGATTCGGGAGAACATTAATCCTTCCTGATAAACCCTGATCCGTGCTCAGGAACATTCTCGTGTCGCTTATAGATACAACGCAGAAATCATAATGACCGTATTCGGTAAATCTATATTTTGTTTCATAGATGCCGTCGCCAATCTCGGTAAGAGCTATCTCCTCTACATCTATGTTTTTTTCTGTGTTATAATAATAGTCTTTGCTGCTTTTATATATTCTGATACCATAACTGCTTCCGTCATCAAGATTGGGAAGATTAAAAGAAAAAGTATATTCACTGTTTACCGAAATGTTTATGAATCTTGTTGCTAACGGCGCATCAAATTCCTTTGGAGAGAATACCCTGTCAAGAGCAATATTGGCTCTGTTCCTTACCTCATGTATATCATGACCGGAGGCAGCTACTAATAATTTAATTATATCCCGCAAATCCCGTAAGGAAGCTTCATCATAGCCTTTCTTAAATTCCTTTGCGTATTTTTCTAATTCTTCTATACCTGCAATATTTACTTCATAGTCAAAGTTTAATTCATTTCCATTAATCCTTCTGTTTAATCTTTCAATCAGTTCATTCTTTTTTTCTTCGCTGAATTTTTCGACTGTAACAGCGGGTTTCTCATCCTTATATTTCTCTTCAAATCTTAATGAGTATTCTATTACGGAATCAACAAGTGTATTAAGTAGCTCAAAAGATTCTATGGGATATATTGTAGCATGGGAAAAACCTATCTCAATGGCTCTTTCTTCCGCTTTTAGAAGAAATACAAATGCTTCAAAGAGTCTGTTATTAGCTATATTTTTTCTTGCAATAAGTGTTTCAAATATCTTTAAACCAAGGTATATTGACGGCACCTCAGCCCATTCAGGTCCCTGTCCCACATGGGCGATTACGGTAGTTGGCTTTGATATATGATGAAAAGTCGCCTTACCGGGAAGTTCTTTTACTAATACAATCCTCCTTGTTGCAATGAGATTATTGTCAAGCAATGCGGCTCCCCTATGAAACAGGGCCAGAGCATTTATTATTACTGAGAATAATCTTGTATCACCGGATAACTTTTCCCTAAACGAACTACTCCGATCGGAATAGCTGTCAAGAACGGCATTTGTCATATCAATAAAGCTTTCTCTGAAAAATTCAACGGGATCGCCTGCTTTAATCCTTTCAATTATATATGGATCGGGGTAGAATTCAAAACATCTGCCTTCGGAGTATGCTTTTGAGATAGAGCTCTTAACAGCTTTATCTGTTACCAATAGCTCATCTAATATTCTAAATCTGCTTAGACTTGTTAATGTGCTGTTTTCCAAAATCTTATCCTATAATTATATAAAATAATTGTATCTATATATAATAATTGTATCTAATAATAGCAATAATAAATAATCAATATGCAAAAAAAACTCAAATATTAGGTTGCCCCGCCGCCTGCGGCGGC
>JGI24702J35022_10001454_pt1 | contig 14725 bp, 9 predicted proteins | sample TergutTh196P4_FD_35022 | JGI IMG/M metagenome (IMG submission 35022)
GGAGGACGATCGAGTCCCTGCCGAGCCTCGACGCCTTCGCCTTGAGCTGCTTCCTCCCCTCGTCGAACTCCTTGGACCTGAGTATCGGGTCCTTCATGACGCGGCGCATGTCGGGCGCCATGTCCAGCCACTTGCTTATCTGGAACCTGCGGTCGAGGTCGTTCTGCTTGTCCTTGCTCTCCTTCGCCCACTTGCCTTCCCTGGCGGTTATCTTCTTGTCTATGGCGTCGTACGTGTACGAGCTCTCCTTCAGAGGGTTTAGCCCTATAAGGCGACAGTAGTTCTCTCTGTCACTTGTCATCGGTCCCATCCTCTATCAGCGGAGCCTTCCCCTGGCCTCCCCGCTCCCTATCCTCCCGTCGCCGCCGGCGGCGCTCTCGCGCATCCCCATCGAGCCGGAGCCGATGGCCGTGGCGATCGTGCCGAACGCCTCGCCGAGGCGGTCCAGCGTGGTGAACATCGCGCCCTCCTCCACCGTCGATATCTGCCTGAGGAAGCCGAGGTCCGCCTCGCCTATCCCCACCGCCACGACGGCGATCTTGGAGTTCCTGCAGTTCAGGGCCTCGCTGACGGCGAAGTCCCTCTTACCCCAGATGCCGTCGGTGAGGATCAGCACCATCTTGCCTCCCGGGCGGTTGGAGAGCATGGACGCGGCCGTGCCGAGGGGGCTCGCGTCGGTCCCCCTGCCGTATACGTTCACCTTAAGGCCGTCGAGGGCGGTCACTATCATGTTGGGGTCGGCGGTCATGTCCCTCATTATCCCGACCTTGTCGCCGAAGCCCACGAGCCCGAACTTCGTGTTCTCGCCCGCCACGGTCAGGACGAAGTCGTTGACCGTCTTCTTGACCTCCTCCAAGGAGTTCCTCATGCTCCTCGACAGATCTATGCATAGGACTACGTTCTTGGCGATCGGCGCGCCGGAGGACCTCTCCTTCGGCTTCTCGCTCATCCACGAGATGTCGTCAGGGACCGGGTCGGAGTCCACGTGCAGGGGCTCCCCGTCCTGGAAGGCGGACACCTTCACCACCCCGTTCTCGTCGTAGTTGTACTCCATGTCTATGATCGCCCCCTCCCCGGAGTTGTAGAACCCGGAGATGACGACCTTGGCCAGGACGTAGCAGTCCAGGGGGATCCTGCTCTCTCCTTGGAGCGTGAACACCTCTATGATGTCCGTCATGTTCCCCGGCTCGATCCTGAACGGCTTCCTCACCGAAGAGGGGATCTTCGAGTTCCTCTTGATCATTATCTCGTTGACGTACCTCTCCCCCCCGGGGCTCACCGAGAGCGCGCCGAGGCTGTGGGCGGTGACGTCGGATATCTGCATCTCCCTGACCCCTGTGCTGGTGCTGCAGTAGAGCTCGGACGTGATCGCCGCCCCCTTTGCCACAGCGAGGTCCGTGTCGGAGTGGTCTATGACCGGCTTCCCGGACACCTTCTCCAAGAACTTCGTCACCTGGGGCATCCTCGTGGACCCCCCTACCAGGAGGATCTCGTCCACGTCCGCCCATGACATGCCGAGGTCGCCGAACAGCCTCATGCACACGTCCTTCGTGGCGTTCAGGAGGAACTGCGTCCTGGTGTCGAACTGCTCCCTCGTGAGGGTGTACTTCCCGGTGTAGCCCTCGTGCTTTATCTGCATGGTGACGCTGTCCGTCTTGGTCAGCACCTTCTTGTAGTTCTCGGAGGCCACTATCAGCTCGTTCTTGGCGGGCTCGTCGTCCCTCGGGTCCACGCCGAAGTCCTCGAGGAAGTGCTCGCACACGTATTTGACTATGGCCGCGTCCCAGTCCTTGCCGCCCAGGATGTGGTTTCCGTCCGTGCCGAGGACTTTGATGTTGCCCTTCTCTATCTTCACCAGGGTGACGTCGAACGTACCCCCGCCGAGGTCGTAGACCATCACGGTCTTGTTGGACTCCCTGTTGTACCCGTACGATATCGCGGCGGCGGTCGGCTCGTTTATGATCTTCATCACCTTCACGCCGCACGCCTCCCCCGCTCTGATCGTGGCGGTCCTCTGGAAGTCGTTGAAGTACGCGGGGACGGTGATGACCACCGAGTCTATCTTCTCCCCCGTCCTCTCCTCCGCGTCGGTTATCAGCTTCTTCAGGAGCATCGCGGAGAGGTCCTCCGCCATGTACACCTTCCCGTGCGCCTCGACGGTGAAGCTGTTGTCCCCCATGCCCCGTTTGAACGACGCGGCTATGGTCCCGGCGCCCCCGGCCTGCATGTCCTTGGCGTCCTCGCCTATCAGGACCTCGCCGTTGTCCAGGAAACAGATGACCGACGGGGTCAGCTCCTTCTCGAACTTGTTGTTGACGATCTCCGGCCTGGAGTTCTTTTTATCATATCTTGCCACTGTAGAGTACGTTGTCCCAAGGTCTATACCTACCTTCATATCCCATCGGTAGAAGATATGTATAACTGGGTATAAAATAGGTTTGACAGGGCGCTACGAATTTCGAAGGGCCCGCCCGGCGTCAAAGGCAGGTTTTTTATACCCTTGTTCCCCGGTACGAAAATCGTAGGGGCACATGCAGGGCCGGACGGCGGGCTCCACGGCTGCCCGAAGGCCGTCTGCGCGAAGGGGGAAGGGCCCATGCCCCCAGGGGATGGAAACCCTTAATAGGCGCTCTGCCGATGCGAAGGAGGGGACGGAGACAACGGCCGAGCTGCCTGAGATCGTTAAGCTTGCGGGACAGATGAGGGAAACCCTGACGGGGAAGACCGTCAAGGGCATAGACATACGCCAAGAGAAGTGCTCCAACGTGCCGGCGGGCGAGTTCCGCCGCCGGACGGCCGGCGCCACGGTCGAGGGCGTGTCCCACAAGGGCAAATGGATAATCACAGCCCTCGATAGCGGAGAGCACATCCTCATGTCGCTGGGAATGGGGGCGGACGTGCTCTTCGCCGAGGTCGGGGCGGGCATGCCGGAGGGGTGTCAGGTGAAGGTTCTTTTCACCGACGGCACCGGGTACACCGCCCGGTTCTGGTGGTTCGGCAGGTTCCTGCTCGTCCCTGAGGGCGGGCTCGCCTCGGAGCCGAGCACGAAGGACATCGCGATCGACCCCTTCGACGAGGGGTTCACCCTCGGGCACCTCGCGTCCATCCTCGATGGGAAAAGGACGCAGGTCAAGGCGTTCCTCATGGATCAGAAGAACGTCGGCGGCATCGGGAACATGTACATGCACGACATCCTCTTCAAAGCGCGGCTGCACCCGACGAGGAAGGCGTCGGGGCTGAGCGGGGAGGATGTCGCGCTGTTATACGAAAGCATCGAAGGGGTCCTCGGCGCGTCCCGCGATCTGGGCTCCTCGTCTTACGAGAGCGATTTCTTCGGGCGGAAGGGCGGGTTCACCCTCGACCACTTCGCGGTGGGCTACAAGGAGGGCAGGCCCTGCCCCGCATGCGGCGAAAGGATCGTCTCCATAAAGGCCGGGGGCACGTCCACGTTCATTTGTCCCCATTGCCAGAGGCTGTGACGGAGCCGTCTGTGTCATAGGCGTGCGTCTCTATTCCAAGAGGGGACTTCAGGTCATAACGGGAAGCGAAACACAGCCAAAACCAGAAACAAAACACAGCCAAAACCAGAAACAAAACACAGCCAAAACCAGAAACAAAACACAGCCAAAACCAGAAACAAAACACAGCCAAAATAGGAATTATATATAAATTTTTCAGATAAATTAATATACAATTTAATTTATGTTGTAATGTGAAAAATGAATATCTGAAGAGGATAGTGGATAAAAAATTCGACATCCTTCTTGGCTCTTCCGGCGCAGTGCTGATAAAAGGCTCCAAATGGTGCGGCAAGACGCGGACGGCCCAAGAGCGGGCTGCAAGCGCGATCTATATGCAGGACACTAAGGAAAAGAAGAATTATTCCGAGATCCTCAAAATCGACCCTTCCATACTTCTCGAGGGGAAAACGCCGCGCTTGATCGACGAGTGGCAGACGGCGACCATTCTGTGGGACAGCGTCCGTTTCACCGTCGACCAACGCGGAGAGCCGGGGCAGTTCATACTCACGGGCTCGGCCGTGCCCAGCACCGAGGAGGTCATGCATACCGGGACAGGGCGCATAGCGCGGCTGCTCATGCGGCCGATGACGCTGTTCGAATCCCACGAATCAGACGGCAGCGTCTCGCTGAGGTCCCTTTTCAATGGCGAAGACATCAGAGGGGCGTCCCCCCTCACGTTAGAAGGGACAGCGTTCGCGCTGGCTCGGGGCGGGTGGCCGGCGGCGGTAGGGGAAAAGGGGCGGCTCGCCTTGCAACATGCGGAGAACTATGTGGAGGGGGTCATAGAGAGCGACGTCTCGCGCGTCGATGATGTGGAGAAGGACCCCTCGAATGTGCGCTTGCTGATGCAGTCGCTCGCCAGGAACGTGTCGACGGCGGCGAAACTGACGACCATCCGGGACGACATCACCGCCGAAAAGCCGATCACGGATAGGACGATCGCATCATACATGAACGCGTTGGAACGCATATTCGTCATCGAGGACCTTCCCGCCTGGAGCCCCAACATGCGCTCAGGGACCGCTTTGAGGACACATAAAAAGCGTCATTTCGTCGACCCGTCCATCGCAACGGCGGTCCTGCGCGTCTCGCCCGAGGGCCTGATGAAGGATTTCAACGCGTTCGGCCTGCTTTTCGAGTCGCTCTGCATCCGCGACCTCAGGGTCTATGCGCAGGCGAACGACGGCGAGGTGTACCATTACCGCGACAAGAACGGGCTGGAGGTCGATGCGGTGATATCCCTGCACGACGGGCGTTGGGGTGCTGTCGAGGTGAAGATGGGGGCGGGAGCCGTGGATGAGGCGGCAGGCAACCTCATGAAGCTGAGGGACAAGGTGAACCTCGATAAAATGGGGGAGCCGTCGTTCCTGGCGGTAGTCACCGCCTCCACCTACGCGTACCGCCGCGAGGACGGCATCTACGTCGTGCCCATCGGGTGCCTGAAGGATTGAGCGCGGGACCGGCGGTCAGAGCTCGTCCAGGCTGCTGATGCGCGCGTCGCACCCCCCGCAGGGGAAGCCGCCGCCGGGCCTGTCTATCAGCACGGAGAACACGCCGGCACCTTTGCCCGCCAGCACGTCGTTCATGCTGTCCCCCACCATCAGGGAGTCGCCGGGGGGAGCGCCCATCTCCGACAGGCAGAGCAGGACCGGCTCCGGGTCGGGCTTCGGCGACTCCACGCTGTCCCGACCGACCACCGACGTGAACATGCCCTCTATCCCGAGCGCGGAGAGCGCCCCCATGACCTGCGACATGTACGCGTTGGACACGACCCCCAGCACGCGCCCTTTGCGGGACAGGCGGGCGAGGCACCTCTCCGCGTCGGGGAACAGCATCAGGCCGGCGGGGCCGACCCCGTCGTAGGCGTCCATGACGGCGGACACGAAGTCGCTGCACGCTTCGGGGGAGTCTGGGCGGTGCCGGGAGAATATCTCGCTCAAAGGGGTGCGGATGTAATCATCGTACCGCCCGGGGTCGTAGGGTATGCCGAAATCCACGAACGTGGACATGAACGCCGCCTCGTACCCCGTCCTCGAGTCGACCAGGGTGTTGTCCAGGTCGAATATGTAGAAGTCGTATTCCCTCATCCGCCGCCAGGATGCCGTCCGGGTAGATATGGTTTGCCCGGGGCCTCGCCGTGCTTTCGGCGCAGGGTCACATAATCAGAGGTCGCTCTTGAGCAAGAAGTCGTTCAGGTGTATCCCCCTGACGCCGTTCCTGTCCTCGTTCCAGTACGTGTCCATAGTCACGACGTATTTGGGATAATGATCCTTTATGGCCTCGAGGGGTGAGAACTCCCTCTCCATCGTTTCAATGCCGCCGTACTCCGTGCACACCTGGACGTAGACCCTGCCGCCGCCGTTCATCTTCTCCGCTACGAAGTCGATCTCCTTGGCGCCCACCCTGCCGACGTATACTTTGTAGCCGCGCCTGACGAGGTCGTTGTGGACGATGTTCTCCAGAACCCCTGGCAGGTTAGTCGCCATCATGTCCCTGACGGCGTATTGAAGCGAGTGGTCCGCGAGGTAGTACTTGTCGTTGCTTTCCAGGAGCCTTTTCCCCTTTATGTCGTACCTGCTTGCACGCTTTATGACGCAGGCGTCCTCCATGTAGCCCACATAGCCGCTTATCGTGTCGAAGTCGCCGCCCCCGCCGTTGCTCTTCAGGTAGTCCGCGATCTTCTTGATGGAGACCGGACGTCCCACGTTGTCGTAGATGAACGCGACGACCCTCTCCAGCAGGGGAAGGTTCTTCACCTTGTTCTTAGAGGCCACGTCCTTCAGGACGATCGAGGAGTGTATGTCTGCGACCGTCCGCCTAGCCTGTTCTTCCGTGAACCGGGTCACGGACAACAGGGGGAAGCCGCCCGTCCGTATGTACCTCTCCAAAAGGCCGTACCGTCCGCCCCCGCCGTCATCGGCCAGCCCGGACTCCTCCCTGAAACGTATGAACTCCTCGAAAGAGAGCGTGCCTACCTGGAACGCCACGTACCTCCCCGCGAGCAGGGTGGCCAGCTCCCCCGACAGCATCTTCGAGTTCGACCCGGTGACGTAGATGTCGGTGTTCCTCAGCCTCAGCGAGTTGACCGCCCTCTCCCACCCCTCCACTGCCTGCACCTCGTCCAGGAATATGTAGTACATCCCCTCGTCGACCATCCTCTCGAGGACGTACCCGTTCAGCTCCTCGTAGGAGGCGATGCCCTTGAACTCCAGGTCCTCGAAGTTCATGAAGATTATGTGCCCCTCGTCCGTCGACTTCGCCACCTCCTCACGGATCAGCCCCAGTATGCCGGATTTTCCGCATCTCCTGACGCCGGTTATCACCTTCACAGGCTCTTTCCCGATGAACCCCTTTATCTCGTCAGTGTAGACCTTTCTTTCTATTAGCTTATCCATTTCCGCCTCTGTTTCCTAAAGGATATAACCTAAGACATATATCAATTTTATCAATTTATACGGCATCATGCCTGAATAAAATGTAAATTATACCTAATAATTAAGAACCATTCCTAAATTATTGCATTTATATCAACAAGGCAGGGGCCCAAGCACCATATCGCCAATTATATCGCCAATTATATCGCCAATTATATCGCCAATTTTTTATAGTGGTAGATGGTAAGAATAAACCGTTAACAAAAGTGATTGCCAATGAACAGACCGCCGTTCGAGATAACAGACAGGATCCTAAACCTGCTCGCTGAGATCACGAACAGGATCGGCAGGTTGGATGCCGCCTCGAACAAAAAGATGAGCCTCTCCCTCAGAAAGGCCGCCATGGTCAAGACCGTCAACTCGTCTTGCGCGATAGAGGCGAACTCGCTGACGGAACAGCAGGTGGAGGGGGTGATAGACGGGAAGCGCGTCATCGCGCCGCCGAACGAGATAATCGAGGTGATGAACGCATACGACGCATATGCGAGGATCGACGAGTACGACCCTTACGGAACGGCGTCGTTCCTCATGGCGCACGGGATCTTGACGGGACGGCTGCTGACGGACGCAGGGAGGTACAGGGCGACGGACGTCGCCGTCTATGAGGGCAGGAACGTCATCCATATCGGCGCGAGGCCCCAGTTCATATCAGGCCTGATGGACGACCTATTCGGATGGGCGAGGGCGTCCGATCTGAACCCCGTGATAAAGGCATGCGTGCTGCATTATGAGATCGAGACCATACACCCATTCTCGGACGGGAACGGGAGGATCGGCAGGCTGTGGCAGTCCGTGGTGCTCTGCAGGTACAACGAGGTGTTCAAGCTGATGCCGGTAGAGACCCTAGTGCATGCGAACCAGCAGAGGTACTACGATTCGATAGAGGCATCGAGGGAAAGGGACAGCTCCACCCCGTTCATAGAGTTCATGCTGGAGATGATACTGGCGACCCTGGACTCGTTCAGCGGCGACGAGGGCGGGCTGCGTGGGGTGAAGGACAGATACCTGCAGAACCTGACCAAAACCGAAAGAGAGGCCCTGATGATCATCATAGGCAGCTTTGGCAGAGGCGAGACGATCACTGCGGGGCGTCTGCGTGAAGTCATGGGCAAGGCGGACTCGACCGTCCGGAACCATCTGAGGAGGCTCACGGAAGAGGGGATACTCACCGCCTCCGGCAAGAACAAAGGCAGAGGGTACGTGATCAACGAGGACATTTTCCTATGACACTCTGACAGGCCGTCCGTGTCTCGGCTCCCCATGGCCGCGGGGGTTTAGGCAACGGACGCCCACGTCCTCTGCCCCCTTCACGATATTCCTTCAACTCAATCCTTCAGGCATCCGATCGGAACCACATATACGCCGTCCCTGCGGTGGTACGCGTGCTCGGTCGCTGTAACAACTGCTAGGAAGGATGGCTCGTTCATCTAGTCCGTGTATATTTTGTTTATTTCGTGATTCTTATAATTTTCATTCCGTGATTTCGATAACTTTCATTCCGTGATTTCGATAACTTTCATTCCGTGATTTCGATAACTTTCATTCCGTGATTCCGATAGCTTCCGCTCCGTGGTTTTCCACGAATCGCCGCAAATTTTTCGGGACTGAAAGACGGCGTCATAGGCTCTATGGTAGGTGAGGCGTCCATCCCGCTTGCTTGAACGCGCTCTGCTCCTCTCCGTCGGCTCCGCCCCTGTCCGTCGGCTATGCCCTGGAACATCGGCATCCCTCGGTAGGTTATGGACAGCGTACAAAAAACGCATTCTGGTAGGCACATCATTGTCCTCTTTCTGCCGTCATTCCTTTTTATGGTTGAAACACATCTACCCCCCTAAGTGAACCAATGAAGGACGACATTCAGATAGAGGAAGAAGCCGACGTTAGGAACATAACGGAGATAGCGGGCAAGATCGGCCTGGCGCCAGAGGACATCGACCAGTACGGGAAGCACATAGCGAAGGTGCCCCTCGAGGTCCTGGCGAGGTTCGACGGCAACGAGGACGGGAAGCTGATAATGGTGACGGCCGTGACCCCCACCCCCGCAGGGGAGGGGAAGACCGTGACCACGATCGGCCTGATCCAGGGCCTCAGCCGCATCGGCAAGAAGGTGGTGGGCGCGCTCAGGGAGCCGTCCGTGGGGCCGACGTTCGGCGTCAAGGGCGGGGCCACAGGCGGGGGGTACTCCCAGGTGTACCCCATGTGGGACATCGACCTCCACTTCACCGGCGACATACACGCGGTCTCGTCGGCGCACAACCTCCTCTCGGCGGTCCTCGAGAACAACCTCGTGAGGGACAACCCCCTCGGGATAGACCCCTCCAAGATAGTCCTGAAGAAGGCGATGGACATGAACTGCCGCGAGCTCAGGGAGATAGTGGTGGGCCTCGGCGGCGGGAGGCTGTCGGGCGGCGTGACGCACGAGTCCGGGTTCCTGATAACGTCGGCGTCCGAGATCTCGGCGATACTAGCCCTCGCCACAGGCTACAGGGACCTCAGGGAGAGGATCGAGAGGATGGTCGTGGCGTACACGTACGCTGGGGACATGGTCACCGTGAAGGACCTCGGCTGCGCCGGGGCGATGATGATACTCCTGAAGGACGCCCTGAAGCCCAACCTCGTCCAGACGCTGGAGGGCCAGCCGGTGTTCGTGCACGGGTTCCCCTTCGCCAACATAGCTCATGGGAACAACAGCGTGATAGCGACGAGGTACGCCATGAAGCTGGGCGACTACGCCGTGACGGAGGCGGGCTTCGCCGCCGACCTCGGCGGGGAGAAGTTCCTGGACATAGTCTGCAGGCAGGCGGGCATATCCCCGGACTGCGTCGTGATCGTCGCGTCCGTGAGGGCGCTGATGACGCACGGCGGCGCGGACCTCGCGAAGCCCGAGACCCTGACGGGGGAGGCCCTGACGAAGGGCCTGTCCAACCTCGACAAGCACATAGAGAACCTGAAAGGGTACGGGGTCCCGGTCATCGTGTCGATCAACCACTTCTCCTTCGACGACCCGGCGCACATGCAGCTCCTGCGCGACCACTGCAAGGCGCTCGGCGCCGAGTGCGTCCAGTCGGACGCCTTCATGGACGGCGGGAAGGGCGCAGAGGAGCTCGCTAGGAAGGTCGTGGAGGTCCTCGACAAGGGCGGGAAGGACTTCAGGATGCTCTACGAGGACGGCGTCCCCCTAAAGAAGAAGATCGAGGCCATCGCGACGAGGATATACGGCGCGGACGGCGTGGCGTACTCCGCGGCGGCGGACAAGACGCTGAGGAACCTCGAGGAGAAGGGCTACGGGGGGCTGCCGATATGCGTGGCGAAGACCCAGTATTCCCTGTCCGACGTTGCAGAGTTAAAAGGGGCGCCCAAGGGGTGGAAGCTCAGCGTGAGGGAGGTCGCGCTGTCCGCCGGGGCGGGGTTCGTGGTGCCGATATGCGGCGAGATGATGCTGATGCCAGGACTCTCCAAAACGCCGGCGGCTATGAGGATGGACCTGACGGACGACGGGAAGGTCAGAGGGCTGAAGTGACCCCGCCGTCCCTCATGCCGTACCAGCGCTCGGCCTCCTCCTTGTCGACGGGGACCCCGTCGCCGGCCTCGTACATGTTGCCCAGGAGTATCTGAGCGCCCCTGTGCCTGTTCATCGCGGCGGACGTGAGCCAGTCCAGCGCCCTCTCGGCGCTCCTCTCGACGCCGTACCCGGCCTTGTAGAGCTGCCCCAGTATGAACTGGGCCTCTGAATGGCCGGACTCCGCCGCGGCGGTGAACCACTCGACAGCCGCGCCTATGTCCTTCTCCTCGCTGTCGCCGTCGAAACGGATCAGACCCAGCTCGTACTGGGCGCGCGGGTCGCCCATCTCGGCGGGGACACTGAGCAGGGAGACGGCCTTCTTCGCGTCCCTCTCCGCCCCGTAGCCCTTGCTGTGCATCTTCCCCAGGAAGTACATCGCGCCGAGGTTCCCGTCGCCGGCGGCGTGCTCGAACCAGTGCCTCGCCGCCTCCAGGTCCATCCTCACGCCCTGCCCCCTGGAGTAGAGGAGGCCGAGGTAGAACTCGGCGTCGGACGACCCCTTGTTCGCATGGGAGGAGAGGATCGAGAAGGCGGCGGAGTAGTTCCTCTCGGACTTCGTCCTGATCATGAACTTGGCCCATTCCAACGGCTCCATCTGGCTTTCGAAGGGTATGCCGGAGTCCTCGTGCATGCTTGGCGATGGGCAAGGACGGTTATAACCCTTATGATTCCCCTGCGCCGTCACAGTTTGTATGTTCAGAGTTTTGAAATTACTCTGAATATACAAAAAACTGTGAAACTGTGAAACGCCAAGGGTTATATAAGCGCCATGCTTATCTATGGTTGCGGGTGGCCCCGCGGCCGCCTAGTGGGGGGATTGTGGCTCCTCAGCCCCTCACCCTCACAACCCTTTTGGGAAAACTTTGATGCCGCACCCGTCGCACTTGAACACCTTGCCCCCTATCATCCGGTAGAACCTCTCGAAGGTTTCCTCGTCCTTCGGGTTGCTCGGCTTGCTCCTGTGCCTCCTCCTCACACAGAATGCGACGCAGTCCGCCAGCTGGGACATGTGCCTGTACTTCGACTCCACGAAGATCGGGTCCTCAATGAGGAATCTGTTGTCCACACGTCCGCTCCCTTCCCTGCACAGTTCCTTTATCTTGGATCTGACCTTGTTGTCGTACCTCCTGTCGACAGAATCTACGAGCAATATGCCGTATTCCCTGTCCTCATCTGGCTTTGTTCCATTGACGCTGTCGAGGAAACAGCAGAGGCGCTCGAACATCAGTTTCATAGCGAACATCCCCACGTCTAACCCGGGGTTCTTCAGCTCGCCCTTCCTTATGACGACGGACGCTATCCAGCATTCTGCTTCAGAGACTACATTGAGCAGATCCTCGACCATCCCCAACCGGACGGCGACGTCCAGGCCTTTGAAGACGCCCTTGTGGCTTATTATGTCCGTCGTGTGGAACTCGAATGATTCCGGGTCTTTGTCAGGGAAATACTTCAGCTTGAGCCGGGTGACCGCCTTATCGATCCGCATCCACTCCCGTTCGTTCACGAGGAGCGCTGCGAGGACGAACTCTTTTTCTGAATCAGCCAGGTCTGGTTTGCCAGACTCGTCGAGATAGGCGAGGTACATCGATGGGGCATCACGCGGGGCGTGATAAACATATCCTCTTTGGAATGGCGCTCTGGCAGGCTCTTTCGAGAAAAGTGCGGAATGAAGGAAAAGGAAGCCTGAGGTGGGGGCGAAAGGGCAGGCGTCATGGGCCATCCTCATGGAAAAGCGTCACGCCGCCCGCGGCGCTGATGCGCCCCTTGCCGGAGGGGCGACCGGGACATAGCCGACATCGGCATTCTGCCCCGTTGCCCGCAGGGCCCACGCCCTGCGCTATGGATACCCGCTGACACCCTGGTCTGCGGCCACAGGCGTATGCCGGAGTCCCTGGCGTACAGCACGTGACCATGCTCCCTGGTAGCCTGTGCCTTCCCCGTCCTCCTCATGGACGTGTCATGCTGTCGATCCTATCCGGTATCCGTTGGATGCCCCGGAGCCGGATCACCCGGTCATCCCTTTGAAGTGCCCTGACACCGTCCCGCCAGCCCCCCATGGCCCCATGACGCCCCGTCGAGGCGAACCGCACCCAAATCCGAGGCAGTCCTTTCCCTCCGTTTCTCATTTCCATTGAATCCTCGAAGGAGCCTTTTACCAACACAGCCCGCCGCAGGAGCCATTAATAACCACATCGCAGATATAAGTAACAGTTAAAAAAGGAAGGCATACAAATGCACACAAACAGACGATCAAAAATATGGGGCGCCCGTCCCGAGCGGATGTTCCCGGTGGCCGTGCTGGCGTTCGCGCTCATCACGGTCGCGGCGTTCGCGCTCTTTCCCTCGGCAACGGTATCCGCCGCACCGGGGGACATACCCTACATAGACGAGAACGGGACGACGCAGTACATGAACGAAAGCGATCTCACGATACTCGAGCAGGCCAACTTCCCGTTCAATGGCCGGCTGTACGGCGGATGGTACCTCGTGCGCGGCACGATCTCCGTCACCACCAGCTTCACGGCCAACCAGATCTACCTGGATGCAGGCAGCGACGTCCATCTGATCCTCGAGGACGGGTGCGATCTGAGCGTGGTCGCCACCTCCAATTACGCAGGCTTCTCCGTCCCGCTCGGATCCAGCCTGACCATCTACGCCCAGTCCGAGTCCGATGCCGTGATGGGGAAGCTCTCGGCGACGGGCGGCAACAACGGGCCCGGCATCGGGACTGGCCTCGGCGACGGCGTGAACGTCGGCACGATAACCATCAACGGCGGCATCGTCGAAGCACGGAGCGTCCAGTTTGCCGCCGGAATCGGCACATACGGCCAGAACAACGGCTCCGTCATCATCAACGGTGGGAAGGTCACGGCATCAGGCGGCGACTCTGCCGCCGGGATAGGCTCAGGCTACGGCAACAACTACTACGGATCGGTCGTCATCACCGGCGGAACGGTCATGGCTACTGCCGGCACCGGCAGCGCTGGCATCGGCTCCGGCAATAGCTGGTTGTTCGGCGGGTCGGTCGTCATCACCGGCGGCACCGTCACAGCCGTTGGCGCCGGCATCGGCGCCGGCATCGGCTCCGGCGGAGGCGGCGAATACAACGGGTCCGTTTCCATCACCGGCGGGACGGTCAACATGAAGGCCGGCGGTCTCGAAGGAGCAGGCATCGGCTCAGGCCAAGGCGGCGACTACAACGGCTCCGTCACCATCACCGGCGGAATGGTAATGGACCAGAACGACTCCAGCTACGGCGCAGGCATCGGCTCAGGCCAGGGCGGCGACTACAACGGCTCCGTCGCCATCTCAGGCGGGACGGTCAAGGTCATCAGCTTCGCTTCAACCCACGCCGGCATCGGCGCCGGCACGTCAAGCAGCTGGGGCTACGGCACATACGGCGTCGGGGCGGCCATCGTCATCTCCGGCGGCAGTGTCTACGGCAGCAACGCCTTCAACGTCATCGTCAATGCGAACATACCGAACGGGGCCACCAACGGCCCGGCCAACGGGGACGCGGCCGTCAATCCAGTCACGGCTACCCTGAGCCCCCCTCTCGCGGACACCGCGATCATCGGCGGGATGGTCTCCTCGGCCGGTTACTACGGGTTCGACGACATAAGGACGGACGGCGACGGGAAGGTCCACCTGTGGCTCCCCGTAGCGGTTGGTACAGAAATAGTCTTGACTGCGGACGGCTTGGCGACATACGACGTGACAGGCAATGTCAACACCGGCGCCAACAGCTTCACGCTCACCGTGTCGGGCACGCATACTGCGGCCCCGTACATGATGGCGGGCGGCAAGACGAAGATCTGTTACGACCCTGTCGAGATCATCTCTACCATGACGACGCTGGACGATACGGGGCCGAGCAACGGATGGTATGTGGCTAAGGGCGCGGTAAACCTTGGGTCATGGAACACCCTCTACGTCAGCGGCGACGTGCACCTGATCCTCGAGGACGGCTGCATGCTCACCGTCACCGGCGGCGACGACGGCGGCATAAACGTCACAGGGACGGACAGCCTGACCATCTACGCCCAATCCACTGACGACGGGACGATGGGCAAGCTGATGTCCAGTTCCAACAACGGCGCGGGCATCGGCGGCGCCTACTTCGCCGGCACAGGCGGCGCCGGGGGCTCCGTCACCATCAACGGCGGCACGGTAACAGCGGAATCATATTACGGCGCGGGCATCGGCGG
>JGI24702J35022_10001455_pt1 | contig 14722 bp, 9 predicted proteins | sample TergutTh196P4_FD_35022 | JGI IMG/M metagenome (IMG submission 35022)
CATTTGGTTTTTTATTATAATCGTCTATGAGAATTTTCAGATGCTTTCCTACTACAATAAGGGATGGCAAAGCCCGGTTTATCAGGTTCAGGGCTTCTTCGTTAATCGCACTAATTATGCTTTTTATGTACCTGGCCTGACTTCTGTCACGGTCTACCCTGAGCAATGCTCCCCTGAGCCGCGGTCCGTTGCTGCCATCTTCGTCCAGGGTTTCATCCAGGTTTATAATTTCATCGGTTATTTCCATTACATCGTGATAGCCATCGGACATCTGCCGCGAAGCGTTATTATTTGTCCACTGGCCGCGGATAAGAAGTATGTCGCAGAGATCGTTGATTTCCTTGCTGATATAATCCTGAATAAAGATGAGAAGATGATTAAGCGCGGGAGCATATGTATAGCCTTCAAGATCCTTGTCGATAAGGATTCTCCCCTTTTCGGTTGTATAAAAATTGAGCCTCGTTGTGTCAGTAAAGCTGAATACTTCTTTTTCCAGTGCGCTTATTTGGGCATCCCTCTGGGTACCGGCTATGTCTGCGATAACCTCCCGGACTTCCCTGCTTTTTTCTTCTATCCATAAAGCGGATAAGGTTTCATTGGGAACAGTTGATTTAATTTCCCAAATGGGATTACCTGTCGCCAATTTACCGATAAGATCAAAAATATTGTTTTGTTTAATGTCATTTAGGCTCAAGAGAAGGTTATTCCATTGAGCCAATGGAATCACATCGGTTCCGCCCTTGCAGTATTTTAATATTTCAAAAACAGTTTTCCAGTCGTTGTCTGCTCCAAACTGGGGAATTATGGACAAGAATGCCGATACTTCCGGCATTATAAATTCCCCTTCTACTGCGGCGAATTTGGGCTGAGAAAGGAAATCCCCTTCTTTCATTTCCGGATCGAATTTCCTGAGCAGGGAGCAGAAATCAAAGAATACAAACTGCTTCATTGAAGCAATCAGGTTATAGCATTTGTCTGCCTCTGCAATTTTTGGATTGTCAAAGCCGGCAATGAGCGCCTTCAGATCTTCTTCAAGCTCTTTGGAAAAATTGGGGCCGGCGCTTTTTTTTCTTTCAATAATTGTTTCGGGACTGAGCTGTTTTATTATATCAAGTGTATTTTTGTCTAAAAAAGCTTCCAGGGTGGTATTTTTTATTTTGGCTTCTCTAGCAGGATCCTTCAGAAAGATCTGCAAAGGATAAATTGTCCGGTAAAGGCTGTAAAAGTATTGTCCCAGGGATGGATCCGCTTCGCCCTGCTTTATGCGGTAAAATTTTGAATATTTATTCTGCGTGATCTCTTTTGCCAGCTGCTTAAGCAGAACTTCCTTGTCTGAACCGCCTTCATTGTCTCCGGAAATAAATGAAATTACTTTGTTAATTACATCGGGCATAGAATTCCTCTAAATCAATTTGATAATATTTTTTTGTTCCAATAATTTAAAGCTCCAAAATATTCTTTGGCGGATTTTCCAGCGCAAAGGAAATTTTTTGAAGGAGCTCATCCTTGTTTATCGGTTTAGGAACAACTCCGCTGGCACCGCTTTTCTCCGCATGAGTGGCAAATTCCGCCTCATGATGGCTGGTTACAATAACTACCGGAATGTTCATGAATTTTGGATTCTTCTTGATTGTATGAAGAAATTCAAACCCTGATATATCAGGCATTTCTATATCCAGCAGTATTAAGTCCGGTTGGGATTGAACCATGAGGACTGTTGCTTCCATGGCGGATTTGGATATCCTAAGCTCATAGGCAGAAGCCAGCAAAGCCGATAGGACTCTCAAAACTACAGGGTCATCGTCTATTGCCAAAATACTCTTTTTGACTTCCATATTTCTCCTCTTAAGATCAAAAATATAATCCCGCCAACGGATCCAATTAAATTCCATTGGCAGGATAAACCATCTTCTTTTAACCTTCCAGCCAAAAGATCATCGGCCTAGAAAGGACGTTCAGCCAGATATTTGTATTCCTTCCACACTCTTTCGGTTTGGACTTTGGCCTTGGCCAAAAGCGAGTCTGCCCTGTTGGGATCGGCGGCTTTTAGACTCTTGAACCGGACTTCCTTATACATGAAGTCTTCAAGGCTGGTTGTTGGATCTTTGGAATCAAGCTGGAAGGGATTCTTTCCCTCTGCTTTTAGCCTGGGGTCGTAGCGATACAGGGGCCATAGCCCTGAAGTAACCGCTGCTTTCTGCTGATCCAAACCCTTGCTCATGTCAATGCCGTGGTTGATGCAGTGTGCATAGGCGATAATTATTGAAGGTCCGTCGTAGGATTCTGCTTCCCGGAATGCCTTAATGGTTTGAGCCATGTTGGCACCCATGGAAACCTTTGCGACGTATACATACCCATAACTCATGGCAATGGCGCCCAGGTCTTTTTTGGTAATTTCCTTTCCTGCTGCGGCAAATCTGGCGATTGCGCCTACCGGAGTGGCTTTGGACATCTGGCCCCCGGTATTGGAGTAGACTTCGGTATCGAGCACCAGGAGATTAATATTCCGGTGGCTTGCCAGTACATGATCAAGGCCGCCAAATCCAATATCGTAAGCCCAGCCGTCACCGCCAAAGGACCATACGGACCTTTTGATAAAATGATCTGTAAGAGACAGCAGCAGTTTTGCAGTTGCCCTGGAATCACCCTTGAGGGCGGCTTTGAGCTCTTCCACGTTTTTGCGTTGAGCCTCGATTTCACTGTCACTGGATTGGGGATTAGCCAGAATCCTGTCAATTACAGCTGCGGCTATGCCCTCTGATTTGGCCCTGGCGCCCAATTCCCTGGCGTGCTCTGCTAGTTTGTCGCTGGTAAGCCGCATGCCCATGCCGAACTCGGCTGCATCCTCAAAGAGGCTGTTGGACCATGCGGGACCACGGCCATCGGCACGCTGGCAATAGGGAGTTGTGGGCAGGTTTCCGCCATAGATGGAAGTACAGCCTGTGGCGTTTGCAATGATCATCCTGTCGCCGAAGAGCTGGGTAAGGATCTTTATATAGGGAGTCTCGCCGCAGCCCCCGCAGGCACCTGAGAATTCAAAGAGGGGACGTTTATAAGCCAGGCCCTTTACTGTGCCCAGATTTAGTTCCGCCTCGGGGACTTCCGGCAGGGTAAGGAAGTAATCCCATGCCTTTGCCTGCTCCGCGTGGAAAGCCGGATCGTCAGCATACGATTTCCAGGAGAGAGCGTGGGGTTTGGAGGGATCTTTCGACATGGGGCAGATATTGAGGCAGGCGCCGCATCCGTAGCAGTCTTCTACACCAATAATAAGGCTGGTCTTTTTTCCGTCAACCGGTTTTGGTTTGATTCCGACGGTTTTGAAACCGGCGGGCGCTGCCGCAGCTTCGGAATCTGTAAGGTTCTTCATGCGTATACAGGCATGGGGACAGGCTGCGGAACAATTTCCGCATTGGATACAAATTTCGGGGTTCCAAACGGGTACCTGTTCTGCAACGGAACGTTTTTCGTACTGGGTGGTAGCAGTGGGGAATGTTCCGTCATTGGGGAGCTTGCTCACTGCGAGTTTTTCTCCCTGTTGTACAGATACCGCGCCTAATACTTCCTTTATCCAGGGATCTTTTGCTGTGGAAAAAGCTTCCTTCATGTGAATGCTGCCCTCGGTGGTTGAAGGATATTTTACTTCTTCAACCGCCCCCAGAGCTTTGTCAATGGTACGATAATTGGCCTCGACTATTTCCTGACCCTTTTTGCCGTAAGTATGTTCAACATGTTCCTTCATGAGTTTTACCGCTTCGGCTTCGGGGAGTATTCCGGATATCCTGAAATAGGCGGCCTGCATTACCGTATTGATGCGGTTCCCCATGCCGGTCTGTCTTGCGATTTCCGCGGCATCGATAATATAGAAGCGGAGTTTTTTATCAATGATGCGCTTCTGGGCTTCCACAGGGAGCTCTTTCCAGACTTCCGCTGCTTTAAAGGGACTGTTGAGGAGGAAGGTACCGCCGTCTTTGGCATAGGCAAGCAGGTCATAAATTTCCATGTAGGAAAATTTATGGCAGGCCAAAAAATCTGCTTTTGTGATAAGGTAAGGCCGCTGTATCGCTTTCTTTCCGAAGCGCAGGTGGGAAACCGTAAAGCCGCCCGATTTTTTGGAGTCGTAGGAAAAGTATGCCTGAGCGGAAAGTTCCGGTTTGGCTTCGCTTATGATTTTTATGGAGTTCTTGTTGGCGCCCACTGTACCATCTGAACCAAGACCATAGAACATGGCTTCGTTCATGCCCTCATCCTTAAGGACAAAATTTTCATCGTAGTCGAGGCTCTTGCCCTGTACATCATCTTTTATGCCTACGACAAAACTGTGTATCTTTTTACCCGAAAGATTATCAAATACCGCCTTGACCATTGCAGGGGTAAATTCCTTTGAACCAAGACCGTAGCGTCCGCCCAGAATCAGGGGATTGCCGGAGAAGGAGGTTTTGCCGGAAGCCTGAACTTCGGCAATTGCAGTACGCACATCAGAATACAGCGGTTCGCCGATGGCGCCAGGATCTTTGGTCCGGTCGAGTACCGCGATAGCCTTTACCGAGGCAGGCAGGGCTTTTACAAAAAGTTCCGGATCAAAGGGCCGGAATAACCTTACCTTGAGGACCCCAACCTTTTCTCCCTGGGACTGGAGGTATTCAACGGTTTCATGGCAGGTGTCCGCTCCGGAACCCATGATTATGATAACTTTCTCGGCGTCTTTCGCACCAAAATAATCGAAAACGCGGTATGCGCGGCCGGTTAGCTTGGCATATTTATCCATTTCTTCCTGAACAATACCTGCTACCTTTAGGTAGTAGGGGTTTACACCTTCCCGGCCCTGGAAATATGTATCTGGATTCTGGGCTGTTCCCCGGATAAATGGTTTTTCCGGAGTTAGTCCCCTCTGGCGATGTTCAAATAACATATCATCGGTGACCATCTGGCGCATCACATCAAAAGAAACTTCCTCAACCTTTTGCAGCTCGTGGCTGGTCCTAAACCCGTCAAAGAAGTGGAGGAAAGGTACCCTGGCCCGGAGGGTGGATGAGTGGGCGATAACCGCCAGATCCATTACTTCCTGAACGCTGTTGGAGGATATCATTGCCCAGCCGGTCTGGCGGCAAGCCATTACATCCTGATGATCTCCGAAGATTGAAAGAGAACTGGTTGCCAATGCCCGTGCGGCGATGTGGAAAACCGTAGAGGTAAGTTCCCCGGCAATCTTGTACATGTTTGGAATCATTAGAAGCAGACCCTGGGAAGCGGTAAAGGTTGTACTCAGCGCCCCTGTTGTCAAAGCTCCATGAACCGCTCCCGCAGCTCCCGCTTCTGACTGCATCTCTACAACCTGTGGAATTGCACCCCAGATATTTTTCCTGCCCTGGGCGGAAAATTCATCAGAAAGTTCTCCCATGGGGCTGGAGGGAGTAATCGGATAAATCGCGATTACTTCACTCAAAGCATGAGCCACATGAGCCGCAGCGTTATTACCATCAATCATTACCATGTTTTTATTAGCCATTATTTCCCTCTTTTCGTGTGAATATAGTTCAGTTTATTCCTAAAATAATATAATTTCAAGAGATATATGTAATGGACAATGTTACGAAAATATAAATCTCGAGTTATACTATTGTTACCGTATTTTTTGTATACTGTAGACAGGAGAAAAAATGAAAAAGTTTAACAATTTTAGTCTATTTTTATATACCGATATCCTGTTTGGGAAGGAAACAGAGAACAGCGCCGGAAAAATGATCCGTAAACACGACGGTTCCAGAGTAATGATAGTCTTCGGCGGCAGTTCTGCCAGGGAAAGCGGTCTTTTTGATCGGGTTGTTAAAGCCTTAAAGGATGAAGGCCTTTATTATGTTGAATTTGGCGGGGTGCAGCCCAATCCAAGGCGCTCCCTTGTGGATAGAGGCATCAAATTCGCCCAGGAAGAAGGAATTGATTTCCTTTTGGCTGTTGGAGGTGCCAGCAGCATAGATACAGCCAAGACAATTGCCCTTGCTTTGGCCAATAACGGGGAATATTGGAAATTTTTTAACAAGGTTCCTGCAGAGAAAATGGTTCCGGTTGGTACAATTAATACCATTTCCGCAGCGGGAAGTGAAACCAGCCGCGCTTCGGTAATTGTAGATGATTTGGAAACCGGGTATAAACGCAGCCTTAACCTGGATTGCTGCCGGCCGGTATTTGCCATAATGAACCCGGAACTGACCTATTCTGTTTCTGCTTTTCAGACCGGCGCCGGCGCGGCAGACATAGTGGCTCATACCCTTGGCCGGTATTTTTTCAGGGATATGCCTGCCAGTAGTCTTGGTGACGAATTTGCAGAAGGTCTTATCAGAACGGCAATGAAGTTCGGTCCCATTGCAATAGAAAACCCCAATGATTATGAAGCCAGGGCAGAGCTGATGATGGCCGCGGCATTTAGTCACAATGATCTGACCGGTATTGGCCGCGCCGGCATTCGGGGAGGAGAACACCCGCTGGAACACCAGCTTTCCGGTCATTATGACACTGCACACGGCGCCGGACTTGCTGTAATTATGCCTGCCTGGCTTCAGTATATTGTTAACAACGGAACCCAGGAACAGGTCGCACGGGTTGCCCAGCTGGGGGTAAAAGTTTTTGGGGCTATTCCTGACATGTGTGATATAAAAGCTACAGCGAATGCCGGCCTCGCTGCTTTCCGCGCCTGGATACGTTCAATAGGAATGCCGCTTACGCTTACCGGGCTTGGCATTCCAAAAACAGAACTGGACGAAGTAATCAGGCGTACACTGGAATGCAATAACGGGAAGATAACCGGTTTCATGGACCTGGACGAGAAAGCTGTGGTCGAGATTTTTACTTCAATAGCGTAGTCCCCGGTAGTACAGTCCTGCGTAAAAAGATTACTTTTTCCTTGAAGCAGCCTGGGCAGCTTCATTAATGCTGGAATTGATGTCTGAAAGGGCAGATCGTACATTTTGGCCCTGGGTTACGGCATCGGGATAATTATTTGTTTCCAGGTTCTGCCTGGCGCTGTCGTAGACCTGCCGGGCAGAGTCAAGATCCTGTGAAAGACCATTGTAATCAAGATCCATGTCCCGATCCTCTCTGGCGGCATCCAGGGCATTAGCGGCTTCGGCAAGGGGAGTCTGGAGGCTTTTCACAATATTTGCCGCTTCCTCCCTTGCCCGCTCTGCGGCGGCTCTTCCATCGGCAATGGCTCTTTCGGCATTACTTATCGCTTCATTGGCATAGTTTTTGGCTGCATCGTAACGTTTTGCGTTCGCTTCCGTCTGCATTCTGGTCAGGGCGTCCCTTGCGCGAACCAGGAGATTGGGCGCATAAGTTACAGCGTCGGCATCATTTTCTGCCCTGGTTACGGCATCCTGGGCTCTATTCATCTCTTCTGTGGGCGGCGTCGCGCATGCGATTAGTATTAGTCCTAAAATTACAGCAAAAGCAATATTTAAAGTTTTCATTATATACTCCTTCTATATGTATATCGGTTCAATTATATCAAAAAACCGCCGAAAAATAAAGAATAGGAATTAATATAGAGTATGGCAGCTTATATAACAAGGAAAAACTCATGGCTTCGATGTTTTGTTTCGTTTTTTATAGCTGCCTGTGTGTCAGCTTTGTCAACTCTTCTGCTCACAGGCCCTAATTTAGGGCTTTTTTATGATTTTCTTCTCCGGCGGCGGCAGGCGCCCCCCATTTCCAGGGAGCTGCTCATAATAGACAGCACTGTTTCAGGTCAGGAGTTGGGAGAAGATATTCTTGAGCCCGGAGCCGCGGCCTCTTTACTCTATACCATGACCGAGCTGGGCGCCGAAACCCTTATTATTCAGGTTCCGATACTTGGACTTTCCGCCGGCGGAACTGTGGGAGAAGCTGAAATACTCTATCGTTTCGATGAAGAATTTTCCCTTTTAAGCATGAATATTCGCAATCTTTTTGACGCAATAAGGACAGGTTCAATAGCCCCGGCGGAATCAGCGAGGTATGTTGGGGAGTTGGTAGAACTATCTGACAAGGGAAAAGAAAGGCTTGTAACTGCCCTTGTGCGCCGGGATGAGGAAGGCATTGACAGGATGGGGAAGGCTGCCAGAGTTTTTGGCCATGCCATGCGGCCGGGGGATCTTGTGGTTCAGCTCATTATGACCGGCCAGGGCGGACATCCAGGGGAGAATTTTACCGGTTCCGGCAGTATATCTGCAGGTGATCGGAGACGGGAGTATCCAGGTTTATTGGTGGAGGGGGATAAATATTCACGGGCACAGCCGGACCGGGACGGAGTCTTGAGACGAATTGCCCCGGTTATGACGGCCTTTGAGCTATCCGGTGAGGACGCCGGTGAAAGAACAATGGAACATATTATATATGGAGCCTTAAAAAGCCGGTTTGAAACTTCGGAAATTGGATATATCGAAACATGGGGTAAAAAATCCAGCCCGGTCCTCGCAGCCCTTAATGGTCCCGACGGAACTGACAGTATACTTCCGCTGGACCGGGCTGGAATGGTTCTTTTTGAAGCTCCCCATGGCGGGGAGGATTTTAGAAGGATCGGTATTTCTGATTTTTTGGACTATGACGAAGCTGATAAGGACTTAAGACGGCTTCTTTTGGAATGTGAGGCACTGGGATTTTTCCAGGCCATAGAAGGAGAAAACATTCCGGGCTTTCTTTTCGATTATGCCCTTTCCCTCAGGGATGATCTTGATTCATCAAATAACGAACCAAAAAAAATTGCCTGGATTGAGGCAAGGAACAGTTATTTCAGGAGTCTGGAATCTTTTCTCTATGGCCCGGCCGAAATGAATTTAGTTGGCGGATATGAAGAAATTATCGCCCAGGAATCTCCCGGAGAAGCAGAGATGGTCCGTATGATGGAAATGAGGGATTCCCTGATACGGACTTTCGTCGTCTTGAGGGCCAAATACAATGAAGTTATTGAACTCAGAAATAAGCTGAAGGCGGCTCTGGAGTTTTCTTTTTGCATTCTTGGCAGGGGAAGAGGGGTGAATGAGCCCGGCGACCCTGCCTCAGGCATGGGGATTTCGCCCGCATCTTTCCGGGATCTGGATACAATATCTTCATTTTTTGGGAATATCCCGCTCGCCATAACCAAAAGCATCAAGTCGGTTTTTTATTTCCCCAACCCAACTGATGTGGAAGCTTCTGCCCTGCTGGCTAACAGTATCCTTACAGGCCGGGTTGTCAAACCGGGGCGGGATATGTATCTTCTTGTTGGATCCCTCCTCAGCGCCTTATTGGTCTGCCTGATAATCAAGTCCATGAGCCCATGGCCTGCCCTTTGTACCGGAGCGCTCTTAACTCTGCTTATTGGAGCAGGCTTCTCTCTTAGCTTTGTCCTTTCCGGGATATGGCTGGATCCCCTGGGCCCGGCTGCGGCCTGTGCTTCGGCTGTCATTGTTTCCCTAATCTGGGTTTTGATTACAAAAACACGCTACTCAAGGCAGTTCCGCATGGCATTCAGCCCCTTTATTTCCCATGCCTGTTTAAGAAGCGTAATCAGTGCCGGAAGGCCTCTGCCCTTCCAGAGAATTACCGTCAGGGCGGCAATTGTGGTAATAAAGAACAATGACCTAACCAGCCCGGGCGCCCAGCCTGGTCCCTATACAAAAGCCGTAATTGGTTTTCATGAAAAGGCAGCGGAGCTGTTCAGGAAGGCAGGCGGTACTGTGATTGGGGTGGAAGGAGATCTGGTTACCGTTTGTTTTGGCTCTCCTCTGGAAAGGGTATTCCTGGGGGGAAAAAGAAAGATATCTCCCTATGAAGACAATATCCATGCGCTTTCCGCCCCGGCAATGCGGGCTGCGGATATTGTTGCTGAAATTGCCAAACGCAGCGAATGCCTGTCATGGAATTTCGGTATTGATCTGGGAAAGTGCACCTTTGCCTGGACAGCCCTTTCCGGTTATTTTGCCCTGGGTTACCCGGTTCAGCGGGCCAGGATACTTTCACGCCTTGCGGGCCGCTATGAAGCCAGGATAGTTATTTCGTCACAGGTCAATGAGGCCCTTCCCGATCTGGCGGCCAAAAGACTGGATGTTCTAAAGGGAAAAGACTCGCCTGACGGAGAACCTTTTTACCGTATGACGGTCGGAAACTGAAGAGTCAATACGCAGCTGTGCTTAGCGCCGGTTTATTTTTTCAATAGCTTCAGAGACTGCTCTTAACCTTACAACCCGGCTGCCGCCAAGCTCCGGATAAGCGCGGAAACGCTTGCCGTCATCAGAGAAGGGAGAGGGTTTTTCACCGGGGAACGGGCGGAATCTGTTTTGGGTCCATTTAAGAGAAGGATCCAAAAGGGAAACCTGCGGCTTTTTGGGATCAAAATAAACAAAAGATTCGTGAACTCCCCGTTCCGCAAGGGGCGCCTCGTCTGTGCATTGCAGATAACGTATGGTTCCGGTTGAAAAATTTACCGACTGAATTACTGCCGAATGAGACATGCCGCCGTCCTCGGCCCTGAAGAGAAGGATGTCTCCCGGACGAAGGCTGCGTATCTCGCTGTTCACAGGGATGACCTGGGAGCTTTTTGAATTGTAGAAGCTGGTTCCGGCATACCATGAGGGATCTTCCCCGCTCCTTACCCCCAGAGTACGGCCAAGAGAGCGGCCCAGATCAACTCCCCCGGCTGCGGCAATGAAGGATTGGATATGCCACACAAAACCTGAACAGTCCATTCCGGTTAAGCCAACACAGTAAAGATAATTGTAGACATCGGTATCATCAATGCCGCGGCCGGAATTCAGCACATAGGGCCGGTGCAGAAGACCCTGGTAAGAACCGGCTTTCATCCGCGCTATGTCGAAGAGATCCCGTGAAGCTGTCCAGGTTTGGGTTGGAAGATTAAAGATGATTACCTTTTCCCTTCCGTCGGAAAGGGTCTCCGCATAGGCTTTAAAATCTTCACTGTCCAGAATCTCTTTTATTCTTTCCCACAGAAAAGCGGGGTTTCCCTTTCCTCCTCCAAGAAAACCCCATTCTTCTCCGGAGAGTTTATCGCGCTCGTAATCCTGGGCAAAGGGCATACGCAGGTTCATTACCTTGCCTCCCAGGATGCGTGTGGTAAAACAAAGCCTGTAGGCTTCTTCAATTACCCGTTCCACACCGGCGCCCCAGATGCGGGCAGGGTCCGAGAATGCGGCCAGCATGGATTCATCGTCTCCGCCAGAAAGCACGGCAGGCGGTGAAAGAATTATTAGAGTCAGAATGAATGACAGAACAAGAAACCGGGAAGTTTTTAAAACACCGTTGTTCGGAAAAACCTTCGCCATGTTTTATGTTTTAATTAAGCTTTTCGATGTCTTTAAAGTACCTGACTGTGCCGTATCTTAACTCTTCTGCGGATTCTTCGTCACATACGATAATGGCTTTGGGATGCATTTGAAGGCAGGAAAGAGGGCACCAGTGGCTGACTCCGTCCTCCACGGCTGCCTGAAGGGCACGGGCCTTTTGGCGGCCGGAGACAAGGATTAGAACTTCCCTGGCGTCCATTACGGTTCCGATTCCTACTGTAAGGGCTTTGGCAGGAACTTTTTCGGGATCGCCGCCGAAAAAGCGGGAATTGGCAAGCCGGGTTTCCCGGGTAAGGGTTTTAACCCTGGTCCGGGAATGAAGGGAAGAACCGGGCTCGTTAAAGGCAATATGCCCGTCGCCGCCTATGCCGCCCATGAAAAAATCAATGCCGCCGGCTGCCCTAATGGCCTCCTCATAGGCGCGGCATTCTGCTTCCGGATCCTTTGTCATGCCGTTTAAAACATGGGTATTCTCATAGGGAATATCAATGGATTTGAAAAAATTGTCATCCATGAAACGTCTGTAACTTTCCGGATGATCCGCCGGCAGGCCAAGGTATTCATCCATATTAAAGGTAATTACATTTGAAAAGGATATCTTTTTTTCCTTATTGGCGGCGATAAGGTTCCGGTATACTCCCAGAGGGCTCGATCCTGTAGGAAGACCCAGTATAAAATGTTTGTCCGCCGAAGGGGCAAAGGCATTGATCCGCTGAATGATTAGGTCACTGGTCCAGCGGCATACTTCTTCGTAGTTTCTGTGAATTAACAAGCGCATAACTTTCTCCTTTGCTTACAGTATAATTATTTTTTCCGGAAATGTAAATTCTATCTTAAAGGGAAAGGGTCTTGTGTATGGACGCAGCCTAATTATCCAGAAGGTTTTTCATCAGGATTCCGCCGGCAACCACTGTCAGTACACGGAAGTTCCTGTCGAAAACTACTATGTCCGCATCATAACCAGGCATAAGCACTCCCTTGTTACGGAAGTGCATTATCTGTGCAGGGTTAAACGATGAGGTTTTTATCGCTTCTTCTATCCTGAAACCAAATTTTACCAGGTTTTTCACTCCCCTTATCATTGTAAGGGCCGAACCGCTGATTACATCATCAGTTTTCCGGTGGAAGACTCCATCGCGGAAAACCAATTCGTCGCCATTGGCAAAGAAGGGGCATTTTGCCTGTTCGGTAGGTTTAAGCGCGTCGGTTACCAGCACTATCTTGTCCAGAGACTTGTCCTTTAAGAGCAGCTTATAGAGATCGGGATGTATGTGATAACCATCTGCTATAATTTCACAGGACATTTCGGGATGGATTAGTACAGCTCCCACTGCATTTGGATTTCTGTGTTCCATTCTGCTCATGGCATTAAAAAGATGAGTACAGTGGAGTATGCCAGCCTGCATTCCTTCAACCATATTTTCATATTTGGCATTGGTGTGGCCTGCCTGAAGTACTATGCCTTTTTTAAGACAGAACAGGGCCAATTCCCGCATACCCTTTAGCTCCGGGGCTACGGTCATATTGACGATCCGGCCTTCGGCTGCATTCCAGAGTTTTTCCATAAGATCCAGATCCACGGGCCGTATTGCTTCCGCCTTCATGAACCCAAGACGCTGCGGTGAAATGAACGGACCTTCAAGATGAAGCCCCATTATCTTTGCCCCTTCTTCCCTGCCTATGGCAGAGGATACATCTTTTACAGCCTGAAGCATCAAAGACGGTTCTGCCGGGTATAGAGTGGGATTAAAAGCGGTAACACCGTACTGAACCAGGAGACGGGACATCTCCATAATTGATTCGGCAGAGAAGTCTTCGGTTCCATAACCGCCAAAACCATGGATGTGGGTGTCTATGAAACCCGGGACTATGGCAGCTTCGTGAACATCAATAACTTCGGTTCCCGGGTCAAACCGCCTGCGTTCAAATCGTTTTTCGGAAAAAACATCGGTAATTTGGCCTTCTTCAACCAGAATTGCGCATTTTTCCATGGTTGCAAACCCGGTTAATACCGTACCGTTATGTAAACATATTGAGTTCATAATTTTTATTATACGCTTAGTTTATGAATTTTTCACCCTGCGTGCAAGCTCCATGCCTCGTTCTTCCAAAACAGTAAATTCCGCGCCGGTGGGGTGTCCTGTCCATTCAAAAGAATCCAAACTGTCCCATTTCAGGCTGGTCAGGCTTGTGTCGTACTCTTTCTTTGCTCCGCCGACCCAGCCCCAGGAACCGATGCGGAGAGCTTTTTTCCCGAAAATATGCTTGCGTCTGAAAATATCCAGAACGTAGGCAATGGGAGGAAACACCGCATACTCGTATGTTGGCATTGCAATTACAAGGCCTGAGCTTCTGAACGCGGCGGCAAGAATATAGGAAATATTCTCGTCCGGCGCCCGGTGCATAGTATAAGGTATACCTTCTTTTTCTATGCCGCGTACCACAGCGTCAATCCCGGCTTTTGTATTGCCGTACATGGAACCCCAGATAACTGCTATTTCCTTCTCTGCCGGTCCCCTGGCCCATGATGCGTATTTCATGTAGCGGTCGATAATTTTTTTTGGCTCTTTGCGCCAGATCAAACCGTGACTCGGCGCCACACATTTAATGTCCAGGCAAGACAGCTTCTCGACTGCTTTTTCCACAAAGACTGAAAAAGAAGAAACAATATTTGAGTAATACCTGAGGCTTTCGCCCTCAAAAAATGCGTGTTCCTTTTCGTCAAACTGATCATCAAAGACCCTGTCTCCCAGGGCGCCGAAGGAACCGAAGGCATCACAGGAAAAAAGTGTCCCCGATAAAGCATCCCAGGTTACCATGGTTTCGGGCCAGTGAATATTCGGGGTTTCATGGAAAGTGAGGATCCGGCCGCCTCCCAGATCCAGCTTGTCTCCGTCCTTGACCGCTCTGACACCGGAATCAATATTATAAAAGGATTTAACCAGATCTATGCCTTTTTGGGTTGAGATGATCTCGGCCTTTGGGTTTCTTTTGCGGAAAGTATTGAGCCATCCGGTATGGTCGGGTTCCAGATGGTTCAGGACGAGATAGTCAATACCGGAAATTCCGGGTCCGGTTGAAGCGAAAGCTTCTTCCATCTGCCCTGCAGCTCCGCCCCAATCATTAAAGAGATCGACGAGGGCGGTTTTTTCACTTTTTACCAGGTAGGAATTAAGGGATACCCCGTCCGGGATAGGCCAGATACCTTCAAAAAGTTCCGTTGTTCTTACATCAGCGTGGATGCAGTAAATGTCATCCGTTATTAGTTTTGCATTCATAATTTTAGATTAATCTGTCATATACTTGGAATGATACGGCCCATACAGTATGCCGTTCCTGGAATCTGCAGAAAGCAGGGTGCGGGTTGCAGTCCTGCCCACCTGGTGCGACTTGTCCGAAAGGGAATTTAT
>JGI24702J35022_10001456_pt1 | contig 14722 bp, 11 predicted proteins | sample TergutTh196P4_FD_35022 | JGI IMG/M metagenome (IMG submission 35022)
ACTCTGAAGAAAAAGTAATCGTCGAAGCTGCAGATCCGGCTTTGTTAAAGCCGCGTCCGCCTGTGGTTACGATAATGGGACACGTTGACCACGGCAAAACTTCTTTGCTTGACGCTATAAGAAGCAGCCACGTTGCTGAAGGCGAGCACGGCGGAATAACTCAGCATATCGGAGCGTATAAAGTTAAAACGGCAAACGGCGCGTATATAACATTTTTGGACACGCCTGGCCACGAAGCTTTTACGGCCATGCGTTCAAGAGGCGCGCAGGCGACTGACATTGTTATTTTGGTTGTTTCCGCGTCCGACGGAGTTATGCCTCAGACGGTTGAAGCCATAAACCACGCGAAAGCTGCCGCAGTGCCTATTATCGTAGCGGTGAATAAAATAGATTTGCCTACGTCAGACCCTCAGAAAATAAGGCAGGAACTCAGCAATTATAATCTTATGCCCGAAGAATGGGGCGGCGATACGATAATGGTTGATATTTCCGCGAAACAAAGAATAAATATAGATTCCCTCCTTGAGATGATTTTGCTCAGGGCGGAAATGATGGAATTAAAAGCAAATCCCGATAAACACGCGGAAGGTATTGTTGTTGAAGCAAAGCTTGACTCCAGAAGGGGGCCTGTCGCGACTGTTTTGGTCCAGGGCGGGACGCTGCGCGTCGGAGATAATCTTGTCGTCGGCACGACTTACGGAAAAGTAAGGGCTATGGCTGACGAACACGGCAAGCGTTTTAATGAAGCGTCTCCATGCACTCCCGTTGAAATTCTCGGAATTAACGAGCCTCCGCAGGCAGGCGATAAATTTGTAGCAGTCGGTCAGGAATCGCAGGCAAGGGAGATTTCACAGTCGAGAAAAGAAAAAGTAAAAGCCGACGCTTTAAGACCGAGGCATCATCTTTCTTTGCAGGATATAAGTTCGGGAAAAACAAAAGATTTAAGGATAATTTTAAAAGCGGACGTGCAGGGTTCATTGGGAGCTTTGAGCGACGCTTTGGAAAGATTATCCACTTCGGAAATAAGTCTTAAAATAATCCACAGGGGCGCAGGTTCGATAACCGAATCCGACGTTGCTTTGGCTGTCGCTTCCGACGCTTTGATAGTGGGATTTAATTTGAGACCGGACGCTGCCGTAGAAAAACTTGCCGAAGCCGAAGGCGTGAGCATTAATGTTTACAGGATAATTTATGATTTGATTGCAGACGTAAAGGCCGCGATGGAAGGTCTTTTAGATCCCGATACGAAGGAAAAAATTCTCGGAAAAGCCGTTGTGAAACAGGTTTTTAAACTTTCCAGCCACGGAACGATCTCCGGAGTTTCAGTAATTGACGGAAAAATTCAAAGAGGCGCGAAAGTAAGGCTTTTAAGAGACAATGTTATAATTTTTGAAGGAAATATTTCGTCTCTTAAAAGATTTAAAGACGATGTTAGAGAAGTTGAAAAAGGCTACGAATGCGGCATAGGCCTTGAGAATTTTCCCGACGTAAAAGCCGGCGATATAGTGGAAAGTTTTACGGCTGAAAAAGTAGCGAGAAAACTTGCAGACAATTAGGGTGTATAATTAATAGGTAACAAGTAATAAGTAAAAAACAACAGAATTTTGCAACTGCCGTAATTTGTTACATATTGCTTATTAATTGGAGTTTAAAATGTCTTCATCATATAAACGTTCAACGCGGGTCGGCGCTCTGATACAGCATGAAGTTTCGAATATTTTAAGGGATATCCGCGACCTCAATGCGGGGCTTGTCACCGTTATGGGGGTAAAGCTTACCGACGATCTGCTTTCCTGCAGAATATTTTATTCCGTTTTCGGAAATGAAGAAGATAAAAAAAAGGCCGCCGATATTCTTAAAGATAATACAAAAGCCGTAAGACATCGGCTTGCGGTTAATCTGAATTTAAGAAGGACTCCGGAGATTACTTTTATTTACGACGATATCAATGAAAGCGCTTCAAGAGTTTTTGACATATTGAAAAAGATAGAAGACGAGAAATAGATGGTTGTAACGGCGAATGTAAAAACGTACGATTTTCCTTAAGGTCTTTAAGGACGTTAAGGACATTAAGGATTTTTTATGAATAAACCGGCGCAAAAATCCGAATTAAAAAAGCTTTCCGAAATATCAAAGATAATAAAACAATCAAAAACATTTTTTATTGCGGGGCATGTAAAACCCGACGGTGACAGTTTGGGGTCTTGTTTGGCTTTACGGTCAATGCTTAACCGGATCGGCAAAAAAGCATTGGTTTGCTGCGCCGATGACGTGCCGGATATGCTTAAGTTTATGTCCGGCGCGGGACAGATAAAAAAGACCGTTCCAAAAAACATGTTTTTTGACTGCGCGATAATACTTGAATCGATAAATTTTTCGCGTATGGGCGATATTATTTCTCCGTCGCAGACTAAAAAGATTATTAATATTGACCATCACTCCGCATTTACCGGTTTTGGCGATGTGAATTATATAGTTCCGGAATCTTCTTCGACGGCAGAATTAGTTTTAAAAATATTTGAATATATGAAAATAAAGCCGTCCGAAAATGAGGCCGATTGTTTGTATACGGGGCTTGTTACCGATACCGGACGTTTTCAGCAGCTTAATACAAATTCCGGCTCGCATACGGCGGCGGCGAAATTGTTAAATTTTGGCGTTTCTCCGAATAAAATTTTTAATAAAGTGTATGCAAACAGTTCCGCGGGAGGTTTAAAACTTTTGGGTTTTGCTTTGACTACTCTTAAAACTTCTTTTGGCGGACAAATGGCGCATATGACTATTACCAAAGAAATGTTTAAACAAAGCGGCGCAAAAGAAGATGAAACCGAAGGCATTATAAATTTCGGCATGATGATAAAAGGCGTTAAAGTAAGCTGCTTATTTAAAGAAGCGGATAAAAATACCGTAAAAATAAGTTTCCGTTCCGTAAAAGGGTTTAATATTCTTGAAACGGTAAAAAAATGCGGCGGGGGCGGACATAAAAACGCGGCCGGCTGCACGTTAAAATCGGATATAAATTCAGCTGTAAAAATAATAAGCAATGCTTTGAAAGACAAATTAAACAATGCAAAATGACATTTCGGGAATGCTGCTTTTTGACAAGCCTGCGGGCTGGACGTCTTTTAAAGCGGTAAATAAAATCAGAAAAATCTTAAATATTAAAAAAGCGGGGCACTGCGGAACTCTTGACCCTGCGGCTACAGGTCTTTTATTGATTTTGACCGGAAAAGCCACGAAACTGCAGGATAAATTTATGAAGCGGGATAAAGTTTATCTAAGCGTTTTTCTTTTGGGAACGGTTACCGACAGCGGCGATTTAGACGGAAATATCATTGCAAAAAAAGAAGTGAAAGATATAAGTCTTGAAAAAGTCAAAGAAGCCGTAAATCTTTTTAAAGGCGATATTGAACAAATTCCGCCTATGTATTCGGCTCTTAAACATAAAGGAAAAAAACTTTACGAGCTTGCCAGAGAAGGCATAACTGTCGAAAGGAAACCGCGCAAAGTTACGATAAAAAATATCGACATTATATCTTTTGACGGCATAAATATTGAAGTAAGAGTCGAATGCACAAGCGGCACATATATAAGGACATTGGCGGAAGATATAGGAAACGTATTGGGATGCGGCGCAGCCGTCAGCCGGCTGAGAAGGGAAAAAATAGGCGAATTTTCCGTCGAGAATGCTTTAAAAGAAAGCGATCTTGAAAATACGGATTTAATAATTAAGGGTCTCTCTAAAAACCCTGTCTACACCATGTCACTCCCGTGAAAACGGGAATCCATGTTTGCCATAGTCGTCGAGAAAAAAGCAACGTGGATTCCTGATAGAGACACTCGGGAATGACAAACAGGGGGGGGTAGACTAGCTGCCGTTGACGGGTATAACAAATGAAAAATAAAAAATCGGTTTTAACCATAGGCACTTTTGACGGCGTTCATAAAGGGCATATGCTTCTTATAAAAAAAACGCTTGAAACGGCAAAAAAAAATAACCTTAAAAGCATAGTTATCGCTCTTGAAAAGCCGGTCAAAAATGTCAGCGGTTTATTGTCTTTAAGCGAAGAAAAAATCGAGCTGATCAAAAGTTTCGGCGTTGATGAAATTGCAATTATTCCGGCCGCGTCGGACATTTTGTCTTTATCTCCGGATGAATTTTTCAAAGAAATTCTTATTGATAATTTTAATGCCTGCCACATAGTCTGCGGCAGTGATTTCGCTTTCGGAAAAAACAGGGCGGGAAATACGGAGTGGCTTCTAAAAAAAGTAAAAAACAGAAATATGACCGTTGATATTATCAAACCTCTTCAAGTATCGTCAAAAACCGTTTCTTCTTCGCTGATAAGAGCATTTCTTCATAAAAATGATTTGAGAAACGCCAATAAAATGCTGGGAAGGGAGTATTCGTTTACGGGAATGCCTTTCAGAGAGAAAGGTCTTGGCGCAAAAATAGGATTTCCGACGGTAAACTTAAAAGCCGATAAAGATAAAATTCTCCCTAAAGGCATTTATCTAAGCGTAATTTCGCAGGGAGACAAAATATATTCTTCGGTTACGAATATAGGCAGCAGACCTACGTCAGGCATGGGAAAAACGATCATTCCGGAAACTCATATTTTGGGTTTTAACGGCAAATGGAGCAAAAAAAATACAAAAGTGACATTGATAAAAAAAATCAGAGATGAAAAGAAATTTAGGAATATAGAAGAGTTAAAAAAACAAATCGCAAAAGACGTTTGCAAAGCAAAAAAATACTTCGGGACAAGAGGCGAAACAACGGATGGAAGATTTGCCGTTATTCCTCTTTTTTAAAAGGATGAATGCGCGATGAGTATGACGGCATGGGAAACGGATGTTTTTTGTTATTTGTTTGATTTTTTCAGCATTGAAATACCGAAGACAATAAAAGATAAAGCTGCTATGGCGCCGAATACCGCAAGTCTGTTTCTTAATACCATGCATGCCGCGACGACTACAATTCCTATGATAATGTATGTTATCCCTGTTCTTCTCATCATGGCGGACATTTTTTGCGCTTCAAAAGCCGTGTAATCTCTTATCATTTGAAACTCTTCATTGTTGAGATTTATGCCTCTTGCAATAAGAGTTTTTAAAGCCGTTTTATTATCTTCGGGGTTGCCGGAAATAATTTGTTTGCGCAAGCCCATAAGCACTTCAGTGTCGCCTTTTTTTGTAAATTCCTGATTTATAAGATTTGAAAGTTCCGCAATGTTTCTGTTCATGGTAGACCTCTTTAAACAATAAAAAAAGCGAAGAGTTAAACTTAACTCTCCGCTTTTAAAATTAATCTTATATTCCGATTTTCTTTTTCAAATCGTTAAGCTGCGCGGTGAGTTCGGCGGGAATTTTATCTCCGAACTTCGCGTAGAATTCTTCGATCATGCCTACTTCTTTCTTCCAGTCGTCTTTATTTACGCTTAGAAGTATGTCCATGGTTTCTTTTGAAATATTCAAACCGTCAAGTTCTAAAGATTCGGGCATTAAACCGATCTCGGTTTCTTTTGCGCCGGCTTTTCCTTCGATCCTGTCTATCATCCATTTTATGACTCTTGAATTATCTCTGAAACCAGGCCACATAAATTTGCCGTTTTCGTCTTTTCTAAACCAGTTGACCATAAATATTTTCGGCGGATTTTTCACTTTTTTGCCGATCTCAAGCCAGTGTTTGAAATAATCGCCCATATTATATCCGCAGAAAGGAAGCATAGCCATAGGGTCGCGTCTTACGGTTCCCACTGATCCGCCTATCATGGCTGCCGTTGTTTCCGAACCGATAATGGAAGCGGTAAACACGCCGCTGTTCCAATCTTTAGATTCATAAACCAACGGTATCGTGGTTTCTCTGCGTCCGCCGAATATGATACCTGAGATCGGAACGCCTTTTGGATTGTCATATTCTTTTGACAATGTCGGGCTGTTATGTATTGAAACCGTAAATCTTGAATTCGCATGCGCCGCAGGTTTTCCCAAAGACGCGTCATATTTATTTCCCTGCCAGTCGGTCATATCCGAAGGAATTTCTTTTGATAGACCTTCCCACCAAGGGCTGTTATTGCTATTGTCTATGCTCGTATTTGTAAAAAGCGTGGGGAAAAACTTATCGTTTTTAAGAGTGGCTATCATCATGGGATTTGTGTTTTCTCCGGTTCCGGGAGCTACTCCAAACATTCCGGCCTCGGGGTTGATGGCATAAAGCTGTCCGTCTTCGCCAACGTTGATCCAGGCTATATCATCGCCGAGCGTCCATACTTTATATCCCGGGAAAACCGGCTGAAGCAGGGCAAGATTTGTTTTTCCGCATGCTGAGGGGAAAGCGCCGAGAAAATAAGTTATTTTTCCGTCTGGCGCTTCAACGCCGATAATGATCATGTGTTCTGCAAGCCATCCCTCTTTTTGTCCGAGGTATGAGGCGATCCTAAGCGCATAGCATTTTTTGCCGAGCAGAGCGTTTCCGCCGTATCCAGAGCCGTAACTCATAACGCAGTTTTCCTGCGGGAAGTGCATAATAAATCTTCTGTCGGGATTTATATCGCCGACCGAGTGTATGCCTTTGAAAAAGTCCGAAGAATTTCCGATCCTTTCAGTAGCAGCTTTGCCGACTTTTGTCATTATTCTCATGCTGAGCGCCACGTAAACGGAATCCGATACTTCTATGCAATTTTTAGCGTATTTTGATTCTGGATTGCCCATCAGAAAAGGAATTACGTACATTGTTCTTCCTTTCATGCAGCCTTTCATTAAGCCGTTCATTTTATCTTTTGCTTCGTTTGGGGACATCCAATTATTGTTGGGGCCGGCTTCTTCCTTCGTGGGAGTACAGACAAATGTAAGGTGCTCGGTCCTTGCAACGTCGTTTGAGTTTGAGCGGTGGTAGTATGAGTTGGGGAATATATCGCCGTTAAGTTCCGACAATATGGGAGTATCGTTGATTTTTTCTTCCTGCGCTATCTTTATAAGCGCTTTTGCTTCTTCTTCGGAACCGTCCATTATATAGACTTTATCCGGCTGAAGAAAATCCTGCATCTCTTTTATAAACTGCTCCATTGGCGTTGACATTTTACTGACTCCTTTTAACGGCAATTAAAAATTACAAATTACAAATTACGAATCAACTGCAACGGCGAAACGGCAATTACAAATAAAACCGGTATGTTGTTTGTCGTTGATTTGTAATTGGGTCTCTCTAAAAACCTGTCATTCCCGTGAAAACGGGAATCCATTTTTGTCGTTATCGTCGGACACATTTAAAAGCAACATGGATACCCGTTTTCACGGGTATGACAAAATTGGGTTTTTAGAGAAACCCAATTCGTAGTTTGTAATTGTAGTTTTATTCCCAAACAATTTCTTCTTCTTTTTCGACCGTGATTTTTTTTGTCGGATATATATATTTTACGATTTCTTCCGGTTTAAACCATAACTTTATTTCTCTTTCGGCTTCCGACATGTCGGATGAACAATGGACGACGTTTTCATAAACGCCTTTTGTCGTTATTCTGCCGTAAGCTCCTCTTATCGATACGGGATCGGCTTCTTCGGGATTTGTGGCTCCGGCCAATGTTCTCATTCTGGTTATTGCGTCTTCACCCTGATAAACCAAAGCCAAAACTCTGTCATAAGGCTCGCCGTAAAGTTTGCCCTGTATATAGTCGACAAGCTCTCCGAAAAAAGGTCTGTCTTTCAAGTGAAAATAATGCTGCTCGGCAAGTTCTTTGCTTACTTTAACTACTTTTGCTCCTATAATGACCATCCTTGCCTCAGAAAGCTTGGTCAAAATATTTCCGGTCAGCGATTTTTTTATCCCGTCCGGCTTAATCAAAATTAACAGCTGTTCAATTGCCATCTTTTTCTCCCTTTTAACGACAGATATCCTCATTCTTCCGCGTATATACAAAAAATTTGCAGCATTCGGGATAGTTACGAAGCCAAGTTCCCATGCCGCAAATAATTTTTAAACTAAACCAAATAATTATACAGAAAAAAATAAAAATTTACAAATTTATTTGAGTTTAAATGATATTACGTAAGAGAATTCTTTTTTTCCTTCCTTAAGATTATCTAAACGTTTTTTTATTGCCTTGCTTTGAGGAATAACTTCATACGCGTCTTCAAGAATTTTTATCGACATTTCTTTATTGTTTTCATTTTCGTAAACTCTGCTTAAGCCGAGATATCCCGACTCTCTAAACTTATCCGCTTCTACAGCTTTTCTGAAATATTCTTTAGATTTTTCCATATCATTTTTTCTGTAATATATCTCGGCTGACTGGACGAGGATTCTTGGAATGTTTGTGTTTTCCGCGTATTTTAATGCCGTTAAAGCGTATTGTTCAGCTTTGTCAAAATCTCCTGTATCGGCGTAATATACGGATATTGCGGCATTGATTTTTGAAGATCCCGGATTTTCCGCTATAGCCTGAAGCCAAAATGACGCCCTGTCTTTATAATAAAATGTCTGTTTATATGATTTCAGAGACATTGCGGTAATCAACAGAGCTAAGAATATAAGGAATACGTTTATATTTACCGCGTATTTTTTTTTAAAAGCTCTGAGTATTTCAAAAATTATTATGAAATATCCCAACATCGGAAGATAAAGCCTGTGTGTGTAAAAATTCTTTTCCGGCATCACATAAGTCGGGAGCAGGAAAAAAATAAACCACGCAATGCCAAAAAGAATATGCTTAAAATTACAATGCTTTCTTAACAAAACGCACAGTAATGCCGTGAAAGCCGCTGGGTATAAAATTTTTACAGAAGAAATATTTGTTATATGAGGATATAAAAGAATTTTTTCGGTTAAGCCTGCAACTCCGAAATACCAGAACGTAGCTTTAAATGATGTCGGCATATTTTTTATTATCATTTCATACAGCGTTATGCTTTGTATGCCTTCCGACAGAACAACGTGTCTGAATCCTGCATACAAAAATAAAGCTATGGAGAATGAAATAACCGTTTGCAGGGTATTTTTTTTGGAGATTTTGATTCCGTACAAAAGAGTATACAGTATATATATTATCGGAAGCATTACGGCTGTTTCTTTGGTAAATAAAGCGAGCGTAAAAAACAGAACGCTTAATATTATGTCTGAAAATTTGTTATTTTCTGTTTGGCGTATGAAGAAAATGAAAGAGAGTATTGAAAATACGGCAAGCAGTATATCATTTCTTCCCGGAATCCATGCTACTGCCGAGACAAGCGCCGGATGAACCGCAAATATTGCAGCTGCGGCAAAGGAGGTATTTTTTGAGTATTTCATGGTTATAAAAAGCATGAATACCAAAAAAGCGGTAAAAGTGTGCCATAAAACGTTTGAATAATGATAAAAACCTGGTTCTCCGCCGCATATCAGCGTGTCTGCCAAAAACGTTATAGTGAGAACCGGTCTGTAAAATTTATCTCTCATCCCGTCAAAAACGGAACTGAAAATGAGGTTTTTTACGGATGATATGCTTTCCATGTCCTGAACTTTGTTTTGAATGAGAACCGTATCGTCGAGATGTATAAAATCGAAATTCGAACAGTGAAAATATACCGCGAAAATCAGAATAAAGATAAAAGCAAATGATAATATCTCAAATTTGTATTTATCCAAGAATGTTTTTGTATAATTCATTAAGGGATTATATAAAAAATACGATATTTTTTCTACGTGCATTTTGCGAAGAAGGTTAAAAAATGGTAGAATTATAAATTGGAATAGGAGATAAAAATTAAAATGGAAAAACTTATAAAGCAGGAAAGATTATATAAAGGCAAAGCCGTAGATTTTTATAAAGATGAAGTAGCTCTTAAAAACGGACAAGTTGCCGTAAGAGAGTATTTGGGCCATCCCGGGGCGGCGGCCATTCTTCCTTTTTTGGACAGAAGAAACATAGTGCTTGTAAAGCAGTACAGATATCCTATCGGCAAATATACTTATGAAATTCCTGCCGGCAAACTAGATCCGGATGAAACTCCGTTAAATTGTATTAAAAGAGAGCTTGAGGAAGAAACGGGTTACAGGGCGAAACGGATAGAAAAAATGCTGGATTTTTATCCTACGACGGCATTTTCTAATGAAATTCTTCATATTTTTGCGGCTTTCGGGCTTGTAAAAGGCGACAGCCATCCCGACGAAGACGAGTTTGTTTCTACGAAATTTTTTGATTTTAAAAAAGCCGTAAATATGGTCAAAAGCGGCGAGATAATGGACTCAAAGACGGTTATTGCTTTGTTGTATTTTGATAATATTTTGAAATAAAGAGTGAAGAGTGAAAAGTGAAGAGTGAAGATAAAGGAGTTTTGCATCCGGCAAAACTATAAATAGGTTTTCGCGGAGCGAAAACACATTATCTCCACTCTCCACTTTTCACTCTCCACTCTATAGTTAAAAGAGGATGCTATGAAAAGAAGCTGTTATTGCGGCGATGTAAGAGAAGACAGTATCGGTAAAGAGTTGTCTGTGTGCGGCTGGGTGCATTCCAGAAGAGATCACGGCGGAGTGATTTTTATCGACTTAAGGGACAGAGAAGGGCTTATGCAGATCGTTTTTCAGCCTGAGAATAAAGAAATTTTTTCCGCGGCGGAAAGGCTTCGCAGCGAATATGTTATATCGGTAAAAGGTCTTATCAGGCACAGGCCGGAAGGAACCGTTAATCCTAATATGCCGACGGGTAAAACAGAGCTTGTCGTTTCGGAACTTGAAATAGTAAATACTTCTCCGGGACTTCCTTTTGAAGTATCGGATTATGTGGATACGTCGGAAGAGCTCAGGCTTAAATACAGATATCTTGATATGCGTCGTCCGAGTTTTCAAAAAAATTTCTTTATGCGCCATAAAATTTCCAATGAAATAAGAAGTTTTTTAAATGAAGACGGTTTTATTGAAATAGAAACTCCTTTTTTGGGTAAATCCACGCCTGAAGGGGCAAGGGATTTTTTGGTTCCGGCAAGGCTTCATCACGGCAGTTTTTACGCTTTGCCCCAGTCTCCGCAGATATTCAAACAGATTTTAATGGTTGCGGGTTTTGATAAATATTATCAGATAGCAAGATGTTTCAGGGACGAAGATCTGAGGGCGGACAGGCAGCTTGAATTTACGCAGGTCGACCTTGAAATGTCTTTTGTAGAAGAAAGTGATATTATGGGCGTTATAGAAAGAATGCTTGCAAGAGTTTTTAAAGCGGCATTAAATGCGGAAATCAAAACTCCGTTTGAAAAAATGACTTATGCCGACGCTATGCTTAACTACGGTTCCGATAAACCGGATACCAGGTTTGAAATGCTTATACAGGATTTCAGCGCGGAATTAAAAGACTGCGGGTTCAGCGTTTTTGCAAACGTTTTGGCAAAAGGCGGCATTGTAAGAGGACTGTGTATACCTAAAGGCGCCGGTTTTTCGCGTTCGGAAATAGACGGGCTTACAAAATTTGTCGGCGAGTACGGAGCTAAAGGTCTGGCTTGGATGAAAGTTACGGAAACCGGAGCCGAATCCAATATCGTCAAATATTTTAAAGATGAAGAGATAAAAACAATAGTTTCAAAGCTTGATGGAAAGGCGGGAGATCTGATAGTATTTTTGGCAGATGACGAAAAAGTCGTGGCGCAGGGGCTTGGCGCATTAAGGCTTAAAATGGGCAAAGAGCTTGGGCTTATAGACAAAAATAAATTTAACTTTTTGTGGATTGTTGATTTCCCGATGTTTGAGTGGGATATGGACGAAAAAAGATGGTCTGCCTTACATCATCCGTTTACTTCGCCTAAAGACGGCGAAACTCTTAGCGCCGATAATGCCGGCAAAGTAAAAGCCAAAGCTTATGATATTGTGCTCAACGGCGTTGAGCTCGGCGGCGGTTCAATAAGAATACATAAAAATGAAGTGCAAAAACAGGTTTTTGAGCTGTTAAATATTTCGCAAGATTCAGCTAAAGAAAAATTCGGATTTTTGCTTGACGCCTTGACATACGGCGCGCCGCCTCACGGCGGGATCGCTTTAGGATTTGACAGGCTTTGCGCTTTGCTTTCAGGGGAAGAATCAATAAGAGAAGTCATAGCTTTCCCAAAAACCCAAAAAGCATTAGACCCAATGTCAAACGCCCCTGCTGAAGTCAGCGAAAAACAGCTTAAAGAACTTGGAATACGCATTGTGGTGAAACAGGCGAAAAACTGAACGACAGATAAAAGGTAATAGGTAAAAGGTAATAAATATTGAGTTTCGGCAAAGCCGAAACCTATTTATGAGTTTTCGCTTTGCGAAAACACCGAAAACCTTTTACCTTTTACCTATTACCTATTATTTGAGGTAAGCGTGTCCACAAAAAAAATATATTTGAAAAATTCTGAAGAGGCTTTGGCTCTTTTGGGCAGGCAGGACGAAAATATAAGAAATATTGAAAACTTATATGGAGTCCAGATATTTGCCAGACAGGAGGCAGGCAGCGGTATGTTTACTCTTTCCGTGCGCGGAAGCGGCGCAAAAGTCGATAAAGCCGTAAGAGACATAGAACTTCTGCGCGATAATTTCAGAGGGAAAAACGATATTGTTTCCGCTTATGCACCGAAGGCCGGCAATGATTCGGGCGATTATCTTTACACTTCATACAGCGGAAGAGTTATTACTCCGCGTTCCGCAAATCAAAAAAAGTACATAGAATCGATATTTTGTAAAGATATGGTTTTTGCAATAGGCCCGGCGGGGACCGGAAAAACTTTTCTTGCCGTTGCCTGCGCGCTTAAAATGCTCAGGAACGGCAATATTTCTAAAATAGTTTTAACCCGCCCCGTTGTTGAAGCCGGCGAAAAACTCGGATTTCTTCCGGGAGATTTGTATGAGAAAATAAATCCGTATTTAAGGCCTCTTTACGACGCTTTTTATTATATGCTCGGAGTCGACAGATTTAAGGCTTTAAAAGACGATGAGACAATTGAAATAGTGCCGCTCGCGTATATGAGGGGAAGAACCATAGAAAAAGCTTTTATAATTTTGGACGAAGCGCAAAATACGACGACGGAACAGATGAAAATGTTTCTTACAAGAATGGGCATAGGCAGCAAAATCGTAGTTTCCGGCGACAGGACGCAGATAGACATTGCTTCTCCGAAAAATTCCGGTCTTTTGTCCGCCGAAAAATTGTTAAAAGACGTCGAAGACATAGATTTTGTTTATTTTGATAAGAGCGATATAGTAAGGCATAAACTTGTAAAACAAATAGTAAAAGCGTATGAAGGAAAAAAATGAACAATAAACCTAAAATCGGATTAATTGAGAAATTTAAATTTTCAGCCAGAAAGCTGCTCATCGGCGCGGCAAGACGGCTCACGGCTGAAAAACCGAAAGGTCCCGCCGTAAGAAATGCCAAAAGTCTTCTTTCAAGAGAGATAAAGATACCGAAGATTTTTTCAGTGTCAATAACCGTGATAATAATTTCTTTTATGCTTTCAATGCAGTTCGGTGCAAAATGGAATTCGATCATTTCGATCATTCTGCTTATCGCCGGAGTTATTGCTTTTTTTGCGGCGCAGACTAAAAATAAAGAAAAAGAGATTTTATCGGACAGCGATGCCGTAGCTTTGATCTGCCTGCTTTTTATTATATCTCTTTTTCTTTTGCAGATTTTTAATGAATATATTGATGCAATGGCGTTTCCGGCTTCTGCATTTGTCGTTATGGCCGCAATGCTGTTATCAGGAAGAATAGGCCTTTTGTACTCAATAATACTGAGCGTGTTTGTCGCGTTTGTAGGAGATATGCGTTTTGACATATATTTTGTGATGTTTTGCGGTTCTATTACGGGTATGAGCAGAATAAAAAAAATCAGAAAAAGATCGGATTTTACCGTCGTATTTATAAGAGTTGCGCTTGCAAGTATTGCCGCCGTATCCGTATTTTTTCTTTTGGGAATGTATGATGCGCAAGCTTATCAGAAAAATTTGCTGTACGCGATATTGAGTCCCGTTTTTTCGGTAATTCTTGTTTTGGCGTTAATGCCTTTTTTGGAGAACTTTTTTTCAAGAACGACAAATATCAAATTGATCGAACTTACCGATTTTAACAATCCGCTTCTCAAAAGGCTTATGCTTGAAGCTCCCGGCACGTATCATCATTCTTTGATGGCGGCCTCAATTGCCGAACAGGCTGCCGAAGCCATAGGTGAAGATTCGCTGCTTGCCAGAGTCAGCGCATATTTTCACGATATAGGAAAATTAAAAAATCCGGAATATTTTATAGAAAATCAAAGCGCCGGTCCCAATCCTCACGATCCTCTTACGCCTACAATGTCAAGTTTGATCCTGGTATCGCATTTAAAAGACGGCGTTGTGCTGGCAAAAAAACACAATCTTGACAAGTCAATAATAGATAATATCGAACAGCATCACGGTACGACGGCGATACACTTTTTTTACCATAAAGCTTTGGAATCAAAAAAAGAAACCGATATAGAAAGTTTCAGATATCCCGGCCCTAAGCCGCAGACAAAAGTCGCGGCAATTCTTATGATAGCCGATTCGTCCGAGGCCGCCTGCAGGGCGCTGGAAGAGCCTTCGGCGGTAAGAATAAAAGAAACCGTGGAAAAAATAATAAATAATAAATTTACCGACGGCCAATTTTCGGAATGTCCGATAACGCTGAGAGATTTGCAGATCATAGGCGACAGTATAATTGCGTCAGTTATAGGGATATACCACGCTAGGGTCGAATACAAAGAGACAGATA
>JGI24702J35022_10001457_pt1 | contig 14718 bp, 10 predicted proteins | sample TergutTh196P4_FD_35022 | JGI IMG/M metagenome (IMG submission 35022)
TAGATGTATCTTCCGGAAAATCCGGAACACTTACTTCCGGTAAATTCTGAATAACTTCGCGTCTTTCCATCGGACTGTCATCAACAAATACTATTGAATCAAGTCCTATATTCAATTCTTTAGATATTTCTTCGATATTAAGTGATTTTAAGTTCCAATTGGCTTTAACAATTGAAAAATCATTTAAAGATAAATACATTGAAGAATGACTAAAAGCCGTTTCAACATCATCCAGATTATTCTTTGAGGCTACTGCCAATACTACGCCTGTATTTTTTATTTCCTTAATTTTTTTCTGAAAATCATAGAAACGGGCGCCTATTCCCATAGAATCCAACTCAATACCCAAAACGCCGTCCTCTCCAATTACACCTCCCCAAAGAGTGTTATCCAAATCAAGAACAAGGCATTTTTTTCTAGCGCAATATCTTGTGCTTAACATATTATCAATTTTTGTCAACAAATGTTTTTCAAAAAATGCGTTATATGGATTACCGCTTATGTGCCATAGTTTGTCGGAATAACAATTATCACGCCCCAGACGCGTAATAAGCCGTTTCAAATCATAGACATATATATTGGGACATTCTTTCCCAAGATTTTCAATATGCGTATGCCATTTATATTCACTGAATATACCATATGTTTTTTCTTTTTCCGCCGAAATTGTTTCTTCTGATATATCAATATTTGAAACGTAAAAATTGCAGGACGGCAGTTTCAACGCAGCCAATCTAATGCTCTGTTCCGCAATAACAAACAAATTTTCTGGAAATGAATTACCATATAGCAATATAAAACAATCTGTAATATTAGCTTTGAAAAAATCAGAATTTGGTTCAATTAATTCTTGCGTCCATACTCCATAGCCGGCGGGAACAAACACATCATATTTTCGCTGCTGTAAGCGAGCGCGTAAAGTATCCAAACCGACATTTGACAGCAAGGCGATTTTAACCGAATCATTAAAAATTGACAAGATGAGATTTTCCTTTCAAAATAATCGGCTTTTGCGCTATAATCACCGTGCCTTCTTCAGTGCTTTCGGTTACAACAGAACCAACTCCTACCATTGTTTTATCTCCTATTGTCAATTTGTTGGCAATAGAACTGTTTAAACCAAAGAAACAACAATTTCCAACATTTGCGTAACCTCCTGTTACAGCATTGTAAGAAAAGTAATTAAAATTTCCCATCACGGTGTCGTGACCAAAAACAGAGCCGTCCATAAATATATTGCAATTCCCTATTTCCGAGTGTAAACCAATTATTGCAAAAGTTAATACAATGTTTCCTTCTCCGATTTTACTTCCGTAAACCCTTGCGTCGGGGTGTATGTAATTAAGAATATGGTATCCCATATCTTTTAACCGGTTAAATACCGTGCGACGTATTTCATTCATTTTTTGGTATCCAATGCAAATATATACATCATAATCGACAGGCGGAAAATCGGACAATATATCTTCAGCCGCCCTAACTGGAATACCGCAAAACTCATTTTTTTTAATATATGCCCTGTCAACCACGAAAGCGCTTACTTCAGGGCATCCGGGCGTGTTTTTAATGTAGCTATAAATCATACCTGAATAATTGGTGTCTCCAAATATCACTGCTTTTTTCATAGTCAATTCTCTCTTTTAAGAAAACTTTGTTTTTCTTAAATACAATATCTGTATAATAAGAATTCAATCAACTTCATTATTACTTCCTATTTGTACACAATCGCGCCTCAATGGCGCATTATTGAATTTCGGTCACTTTCCTAAGATTCCGGCATAAATGCAACCGCCAATTCATCCATACCTCTGATAAGGCCATCTACAAAATTTTTGACACTCCAATGCTTTGCTGTTTCTAATGACAATTTTTTGCTATGTGTCAACAAATCATAATCTTTTGACAATTGATATATGCGCGGAACCAAATCCGTCTCTTTCGGCATTGAATTAATTTTACCAACCAAAGCATAACCGGCTGAAGCGCCAAGAGGTGAAACCACTGCCACGCCCTGTTGCATGGCCCAAGCGATAGTGGTGCCCCCCCCAATTCTTTCAGGGTTCAAATATATGTCGCACATTCCAAACAACCCTGGCAAATCGCTTTCATACTCCAATAAAAATACGGACTTCTCCAGCAATTGTGGATACGCACTTTGTAGATAAGGAATTTCAGATGTCCCCACCAAAAGCCATTTGATTCTTCTGTCTGAACTTAACAAATAGCAAAATTGATCAATCAGCGCTGTCGAAATCTCAAATGCAAGCCTTTTACCAACAGTAACCACAATAATGTCATCTTTTAAAAAACCAAAGTCATTTCGTCGGAAAATTTTCATAGGATCTGAGCATTTATGAAATACCGGCAGACTTAATACCTGTTCTTCCCTTAAAGGAGGCGACAATTTGATTTCCGGGTTAGTAATAATTATTTTATGGAAAAAAGAACTTGAAGCTCCCTGATTTCTAAGCGGAATAAATATTGTAGGATACATTTTATAATAAATGCTGGAGATGTATGAATAATCGCCGCTTGCGTCAAGTATACAGTAAGGGTTGATTTCAGCAAACCAGTCCAGAACTTCTTCAAGCACTTTATTTTTGTTGATTGATGAAGGATAATAAAGTCGAATATCATTTGGGTAGAATTCTCTAATATGTTCTTTATACAAAGCGGCGTCAACATCATTTGAATATCTTGTAATATTTAAAAAATTCGCCATTGAATCATTTAAAAATGGTTGCAAATCAAAAAGATGTACATTATACTCACGTCTACTTAATTCTGTTATAAACGGCGATATAAAGCGTGTAATAGTAGACGGGAGCAGGCCATTTGTAGACAAAACGCAAATATTATTGTTATTCTCCTTTTGGAAAATTTTTGGCACAGGCAGCGAAAGTGACAACTCTTTGGCATATTCTACCGTCGTTCTTTGCATATCTATGTAAAATTCGTCATATAACACATTGGAATACTGAAGCCAAATAGTATTTGCACTTGTCAGAAGCCAGTATTTTTGTGAAATATTTTGTTTAATTTCGCCTGTAAATTTCAAATACATCCTGAATAGTTCCGAAGAAAAACAATCTGCTTCAAAAAAAATCCATAAAAATACGATACGCATTTGCGGATCCGTTAACTCTTCTGTTGCAATCCGCATAGCGGTATTTACTATTCTTAACGCGATTTCATCGCTGGTATTTTTCGCAATTTTTAATTCTTTAATTAATTTATCGAAATAATATATATTACCATTAGACTTGTAGAAATATTTTCTTAGCGCGTCCTTAACCGCATGTATATCATGAAATAATTCATCCAGTGTCAGTAAGGAAAACCAAGCTTGAGCCGGAGTCTGCGCAAATATCTTTTCACTGGAAACTCCATATTCAATTAAGGATTTATAGACTTCTCCGATAACATCATCATTATTTAACGCAATGATAACATAGTCGTATTCATCTTCGCGTAATTCCTTAATAGCTTCCGGCGAAAACACTATTTTATTATTTATGTTCTTGTCAACCCAAAGTACAATTTTACAATGCGCAGTCTCCGAAATCTGCCGATAATAGCTACGTCCTACATTTCCTGCCGCGTACAAAATGATACGGCTGCCACGCTTGATCAATTCAAAGGGAAAGGCATGATATTCCATTTATCACCTCATGAAGTCGCTGATTTATTCATCGAATCGTTGTTACAACGTTTCTTTACTATAAGATCGGTAATATCGCTAATTGTTTCAAAAAGTGAAATTTCATCAATATTCAAATGGATGGAAAATACATCTTCCGTTTCGGCAAACAGCATTACTTTAGAAATACTATCAAAGCCTTCAATATCGTGAAAGGGTGTATCTTTCGCAATATTAATATTTTTATTATCCAGAATTTCAGATATCATATCCGTCAACCGTGCCACAATTTCATCTTTTTTCATAATAGCGTCACGCTTATTTTTTCTGACAAACTACCCAGAATACATTATTTTCAAAACCGAAAAAATCGTTATTTTCGCGTCCAAAGCTAAAGTACATAAAATATCTAGAAAATTCTTTTTCAATTTCCTCAGCGCATGAAGCCGCATAAAGACGGTAACCGGTTCTTATGCCGTATGGATCATTTTGAACAATAAAAGTACCATCGTTTAATTTCCTGCTCCCTTTAACAAGCGGAGAATCAATATGCAATACACTGGCAATCAACCAGCCTCCTGGTTTTATTACGCGATTGTATTCTTCTAAATTTACATTGATATTGGCATTTTCGTCACAATAATAAATGTTGTAAGCTGCAAGAACATAATTAAATGAGTTATTTTCAAAAGGTAAACAATGATTTTTACCCACAAGTATTTCAGGACATTGAAAAGTATCCATTAAATTATGCTTTATACGTTCCCTCGCCAAATCGCAAATTTCTTTTGAAATTTCAGTGCCATATGCCTTGTAGCCCTGCCTGCAAAAAAACAGCAGATTCCTTCCGTCGCCGCAACTTGTATCAAGAATAATATCCTTATTTTTTGGTTTAGGCATATATAACTTTTCATAAGTAGATAAAAAAATACGCACAACCCATTCTGAAGGATACATTGCAGTATAACTTTTCTTTGAGTAATAAGAAGTATATTCCGGTACAACATCAGCTTTCAAAACAACACCTCTATTCATATGTTTTTTCTAAAAATAATCCGTTTTCATCATAATCAACGGTGCCTATGACCTGCCAGTCGTAACAATTACGGCAATACAACGGTAATTTTTCAAAATGATGATTGAAATGCAAATTGGTAAAATTCTTTTGCTTTGATTCCCAGATTTCGGATAAAGTTTGATTATTCAGATCTCCTAACACGTTTTCAACGTACACATCGTTGGCGCATGACACCACCGTGCCGTCGTTTAATGTACACAATTGAGAAAATGTATAACCGCACGCAATACGATCTTTATCACGATTAATATTATTTCCTATTGAAATATTTCCAGCCCATGTCATGCGTCCGCGTATGCGTACGGCAATTCCCTGCATACGCCAGTATTTTTTATACTCTTCAATTTCTCCCATATTTTCATCCATTTCTATTAACTGAACTTCAATATGCATACGCTTATTACTTGGCTGAGTTTTGTTTATCAAATCACGCAACCTTAAAACATTTTCATAAACCTTATCTCTTTTTGCGCCACGGCGTATATTTTCATACACTTCAGTTGAAAAACCGTCAACCGCTATTGTTATATTGTCCAACCCCGCTTCTGCAAGACATGCGCACATTTCATCATCCAGCAAAACACCGTTGGTATTCATATGTGTCACAAAATTATATTTTTTAGCATAAGATATCATATCGTATATCTTATGCCCTATAAGCAAAGGTTCGCCATAGACGGCAAGCCAGATATGTACTTTGGGAAAATTGATCGCGGCGTCATCTATTATTTTTCTATATAGATCGAAATCCATATCGCGTTGAGGGCGTTTTATATTCTTATGAGCGCATTGAATGCAATTAAGATTGCAGCGTGATGTAACCTCAAGTAAGATATTTCTCAAGTACGCAATATCATAAAAGGATTTTTCAATGCACTCAAGAGATTCATTTATATTCTTCAATTTATCCTGCATTTCTTTTCCTCTGATCAAGCTTGTTTATAAGTTCATACTCCCGATAATAGCGCCTTCCACTCTCGTCGTAATCAACAGTGCCTATGGCTTGCCAATCAATGCAATTACGGCAATATTCCGGAAGTTCATCAAAGCGATGTCTCAACTGCAACTCAATAAAATGCTCGTTTTTTCGTCGCCATACTTCTGATATGGATTCTTTGTTTAAATCTCCAATAATATACTGCGCGTCAACATCATTACCGCAGGCAGTTACATGACCACTCTGAATTATATGACATGTTGAAAAAGTGTTGCCGCATGCTATACGTTTGATTTTCGGGTTCAATTCTTTTCCTGAAACTTTTCCAGCCCACGTTATTCTATTGCGTATTCTTACTGCAATACCATGTTCCGCCCAGAATTTTTTGTATTCTTCCAATTCATGTTCATTTTCGTCCATAACAATAAACTGAGCCTCAATTCTGGGAGTGATTTTGCCTTGTTCATCCAACTTTCGTTTTAACGAAAGAACATTGTAAAATACATCATCTCTTTTTGCTCCTAATCGTATTTTTTCATATACCGGCGCTGAATAGCCGTCTATACCTGCAATGAGATGCCCAAGATTACCCTTAATCAACCAGCTTGCCGCCTCTTCCGTCAGTAATACGGCATTTGTATTCATATAAGTATTAGATATGCCCTTTTGGTCGGCATATGTTAACATATCGCAAATATACTCTCCCACCATAAGCGGTTCCCCGTAATTGGAAAACCAAACATTGCTGTGTATGGAATTCGCAGCAATATCATCAATGATTTTCTTAAATAAATCGAATTTCATATCTTCTTTTTTTCTTTTTATATATGAATGCGCGCATTGAACGCACTCAAGATTACAGCGAGAGGATACTTCAATTACGACACTTCTTGGATAGCTTACTTTTTTAAAGCCATTTTCTATGCAATTGAGTGTTAATTCTATTTCCTTCAATTCTTTCATATTAATATTTTCTTTCCATAAATTTCAAAGTAATCTCTAATTTTTTCCACAACGCTATTAATATCATCAAGTGAAATTCCATCGAATAAAGGCAAACGCAACAATCTTTCGCTTTCGATGGTTGTATATTTATCTTCACCAGAAAACCTGCCGCATATTTTCCCCATCGGGGAAGAGTGCAACGGAACATAATGAAACACTGCAGAAATTTCATTATCTCTCAAATATGAAATGATCTTTTGTCTCACTCGTATATTTTTTACCTTAATATAAAAACAATGAGCGTTATGCTCACACCCGTCCGGAACAACAGGCAAATCAATAAATCCATTTGCAGCAAATGGTTCGAGTTTTTTATAATAAATATCCCAAGAAATTTTTCTTCGCTGGGTAATTTGTTCAATATTCTCCAACTGGCAAACAAGATAGGCTGCCTGCAATTCACCAAATAGATAAGAAGAGCCGATATCTACCCAGGTATATTTATCAACTTCGCCTTTGAAAAATTTTTGCCGGTTTGTTCCTTTTTCTCTGATAATTTCAGCACGCTCGATAAATGTTTCATTTTGAATAAATATGGCGCCGCCTTCTCCGCATGAGATGTTTTTTGTTTCATGAAAAGAATAGCAGCCAATATCGCCTATCGCGCCGAGTACTTTTCCTTTATATTTTGCGCCTATGCACTGAGCGGCGTCTTCAATCACGAATAAATTGTGTTTTTTTGCGATTTCCAAGATTTTATCCATTTCACAGGAAACACCGCCATAATGTACGGGAACAATGGCTTTTGTTTTGTTTGTAATTGCTTCTTCAATTAAATTTTCATTTATATTCATTGTATTCGGATGAATATCAACAAAAACAATTTTTGCTCCTCTCAAAACAAAGGCATTGGCGGTTGAAACAAAAGTGAAAGACGGCATAATAATCTCATCACCGGGTTGAATATTTAATAAAATTGCGGACATTTCCAAAGCCGCAGTACAACTTGAAACAAGTAATACTCTTTCAGAATTTGTATTTTGTTTAAGTAAATCAACGCATTTTCTTGAAAATTTTCCATCGCTGGATATGTTATGCCTGCTCACCAACTCATACATATTGTTGAGTTCTTGACCAAGAAAAGTTGATTTGCAAAAAAGTACAGCCATTATAACTTCCCGTTTAGTCTTTTATTTAAAAATTCCCTTGACAAATTTTCCATGCCTTCAATCAATTTGTCGACATACGTTTCAACGTTCACCCATTTTGAAGTTATTTCCAGTATCGCATCACGGTTCTTTTTCAATAAATCTGGCTCTCGCGACATTGCCAGTACATACGGAACAAGTTCCTTTTCTGTTTTTACAGATAACTTTTCGCCGATAAGCGCAAATCCCGCCGATGCGTCACGCGGCGAAACCACAGCAATGCCCTGTTGCATGGCCCAAACTATAGTAGTACCGCCGCCAACTCGCGCAGGGTTAAGATAAATGTCACACATTCCATATAAACCAGGCAAATCCTCTTCATATCCCCAAAGGAATACCTGTTTGCCAATCAATTTCGTGTAATTTTCCTGAAGGTATGGTAAATCATCAACACCTACATTAAGCCATTTGATTTTATTTTCCATTAACAGGGTCACGCAAAACTGATCAATCAAATCATGGCACAAGTCGTGCCCAAGACGGGAGCCTACTGTTACTACCAGAATATCGTCAGAAGAAAACCCATAATCACTGCGAAGAAAGACCTTTTTAGGTTTTTTTATTTCACGATAAAACGGCATATATAGAGCTTGTTCAGGTTGAACCGGTGGATGCGTTTTGCTATCGATATTAATAATCATTTTATGAAAAAATGAACTTGAAAACCCTAATTTTCGAAGTGTTATATAAATTACTGGATAACTTGCGCTGTAATAGTATGAAATAGCAGAAAAATCATCAGTGACGTCAAGTATGCAATAAGGGTTGATTTGATTAATAAAATCCAAAATTTTCTGTTGGCGATCTTTCATTGTCGGCGCTGAAAAATAATGCAGCTGAACATCATTAGGATAAAGCGAGGATCGCTCGCCTGTCGAAAGAACTACAGGATCACTATTGGAGTAATATTTAGGCTTCAGAAAATTTGTTCCGTTATCAAAAATATACGGAATCATGCCTATAATATGAACTGTATACCCTCTTTTTTTTAATTCTCCAGCGAGCGATGGAATCGTTTGTGTAATACACTCCTCGAATAGAACATAGCACAATATACAAATATTTCGATTTCCCTTCCCTTTATAAAGTGGAGGATTCCATGTTAAAGATAGTTCTTCCGCGTAATTACGCATCAGTTTCTTTTTGTCGATGAAAAATTCATCATATAGAACTTTTGGATAGTAAAGCCATAAAAAAGACAGATCCGTCAACAGCCAATATTTTTGCGGAGTGTTCCCTTTAATTTGCCCGATTAAAATTATAAGCCTCTGCAGGTGTTCTGAAGAGAAACATTCAGCCTCATAAAGTATGCGTAACAGCACGATCTTTGCTTCAGGGAATAACATATCTTCATCAATGATTTCAATAGCTTTTCGTTGTACAAGTTCATGAATATGATTCGAACCAGCTTGCCGTATTTCTTCAATCAACAAATTAAAATATTCTATATTTCCATCGGACTTACGGAAATAGTCGGTTAGCGCGTTTCGAACCTTGTATGTATGATAAAGAAAATCATTTAAAGACAAACCCGAATCTATTAAAATTGGAAACCCTCGACTTTCAGATTGTAACGGCGGCACATCAATCACTTTATATTCAGATACGCCTTGCTTTAAGAGGAACTTTTTAATGTTTTTCGTCAATTCCCTGGATTTTATAGCGATTACGACAAAATCGTATTGATCTGTCGGGAACGATTTTATTTCTTCCGGCGCTAATGTCGTTTTCCCGTCAAACTTTTTATCCAACCACAGTACAATCGTGCAAAAACCTGTATCGCGGAGTTGCCTGTGATAAGAAATGCCAACATCGCCTGCGCCATATAAAACAATGCGGCTACCTTTTTTAATTGCGTCAAAAGGAAATAGATAATGTTTAACGCCAATCATAGCGATATTCTCTTAATTAGTTGCGTACAAATCATGCTAAACCTTAAAGCTGTGCCTGTTCCGCAGGCCTGATTTTATTTTTATTAATTGTTAAAAAACCGCTGCAATGCTTGCAATAATCAACAAAACATTTATCTGAATAGCCAAGAAGAAATTCAAATATCTCTTTTTTTGAAGCCTTATCGACATAGATATAATCGCTTTCATCTTCTTTGGCAATCCCAGCTTCAACTGCAAACGCATGATAGTTGCAGCCGTAAAGTTTTCCATAGTATTCAATACCCTGTTTCGCGGGATTTGAATCTACAAAGATTATCTCAAAATCATTTTCAATTCCAAGCCATGGAAAACGGTTAAAATATCTCTTTCCGACACCGCCGGCGCCCCATAGATAAATCGTTTCAATACCTCGTAAATATTCTCCGATAGCGTCGAGTTCATGTTCTTTATTATTCCACTTCATTTTATGCGTACCTTCTAAACTATTTAACCATACCAACGACAAAAATCAGCAGTTAATTACAATTGCTTCGCGCGTAGCCTTCAGATAAGCGTCGCCAAACATCACGTCCGGTTCAAGATGATTTCCTTCCGCCCATTCATTCCATGCGTTAATAAAAATGAGCCGCTCTTCAACCGGTTGTTTTGACGTGAAATCAACTAAAGATATTAATAGCTTTTTGTATTCCTCAGGTGTTGAACCATGATAAATAACCGCATTATTCAGTCGGCGCGCAGTATTGTCAAAACTTAACATAATTGTACGAAAGCGTAACTTCCTGCTGATTCGGCGATTCATCGCGCGGCGAATATAGTCCCGATAATCTCTAACAACTCCTTTAAACCCCACATGAATACCGGTTACTTTTTCTATCAGATTATTTCCATAGTTCCTATGTGGCGGGAACTCAGTTAGAGATTCACAATGATATTGATTGATATTGTAATTTAATGGATTAAGTACAATAGAAATATGTAAATCAATAATGCCGTATTTCGCGCATATTTTTTTCCAGACCAAAAGAGTTTTGTGAAAGTTCGTAAAGATATCAGTACGATATATCAATAGTAGAGGCTTCCCGTTGATACGGATATATCTGGGATCTTTCAAAATGGGCAAAATATCAAAAATGAATTTACTACTGGATTCCTCATCATGGGATTGACCTATTAATATTTCATTTTCCATTCCATCCCATCGTCTTGTCCAGTTCTCGTTTGCCCAGCAAATGCAAAATGGCATATCTAGTTCAGGGTTATTCAAAATATTGTCCAGAGGTTTTTCAAGCAGTCGCTTTCCATTAAACCAATAGTAATAATAACAAAACCCGTATATACCATACTTTACAGCCAAATCCATCTGCTTTTTCTGGACATCTTTATCCTTTATTAAATCATAATAACCCAACTCACCCGGAACATGAGGTTGATAATGACCCTCAAACATGGGGATCCCGCGTTTCACATTTATCCACTCAGTGAATCCAGTTCCCCACCATTTGTCATTTTCGGGTATGGTGTGAAACTGTGGTAAATAATAAGCGATAGGTTTTATTGCGTTGTCGCACACTATATCATCAAGAACTCTGTAATGATATAAGACTTCTTCAATTATGTATACATCTTCCGGATGCAAATCAAAAATATTACCGTTGAAATCGGAGCGTACACAAATTAGATTTCTTAATAATTGTCTTGTGTCGAGCAACTGCAAGTCCTGGTAGTCCTTTTTGTAATATGGCGAAATATATTCTTCATGATATACACGGTCTTCATTAGCAGTAAATATGAACGCAGATGGATTGACAGAAGCCGTCTTCGCCATAGACGCCAGCGTGTCGCGCGTGAACAAATCATTAGCCCCTATGGTAATGAGCAAATCGTATTTTTCGTGACAATCAACCTGCTCTCTAACGAAGTCAATCATTTCCAAATTATCTACTGGTTTCTTTACCATAATACGGATGGAAGCGCTCAAAACACTTTTGGACATCTCATGTTCAATATCTTTTTTATTTTCAGAAATAAAGACTAACGCCAATGTAAAGCGGTAGTGTTTTTGCCCTGCCAGACTGTTTATACACTTGAAAAAAATATCGCTGCAAAAATGGCTACTGGCGTTTACGCAAACAAGGAAATTAATACTATCATAATCTGAGGCAACGTTTACTATATCGCGCTCTTTATAAATATAAGGCGCTAAATAGTCTTCTTTTATTTCATCAATCAATAAACCCCACGATTTTAAAGCAGTTATTTTTTTAACTAGCGCTGAAATACTTGGCAAAAAGTCAGGAAACTTCAAAGAAAATTCATGAAGATTCGGAATATACTCCTCAAGGTTATCGTTAAACGATAATTCAACCATTTTGGCTATATGATAGAATCCAAGGTTTCTTAATTGTTCTTCATTGGCATCATAAAGAAAGATTTCCGTTAATATCACGGCAGCGTTTGAGTCGCGGCGGAACGCCTCATCAGGTATGTAAACCGGAGTTCTCTCAAAGATTTTTGAAGATAGTGCGCCATTGTTATCACAAAAACCAGATACCGTAACTCCTTTTTGCTTTAATATATGATAGAGCAATATTGAATTTGAAGTGAAAGGCATAAGAAATAAAGCATTATTTTTTGAAGAATCGAATATACTACTTTTATTCAACTGTTTTTCCACGCGATCAATGTTATTATTACCTATTTTATAATTCATCACAAACCCCCATTAAAATCATAAATAAATGGACGTTTTCCTGCGTCAGGGTACTTATGCCTTAGAATGCTTTGAATCTCATCCCTGTAAATATAACTTGCAATCACAAAAGCATCTATATCATTTTCAACCGCGTCAAGAGCGCAAATCTTCAGGCCTGCAATAAATTTTCCATGTAAAGCCATGTTGCTATCGACAAAACAGATTATAGGCAAGCCAAAAGAAATGGCAACTTTATGAAACGAAACACCTAATTCAGAAGCCCCAAAAATAACAATTTTTTTGCATTGTTTTGATTTAAGATGTCCACAAACCGGCAGCATAACTGATATTGAAGGAACTTCGGACATATTCTTAAGCAATTTCCTGGTAAAATAATCGCCAGCCCGTATTGCTACAACAGCCTGAGGCCACAGTAAATCCGGTGTAATACCACGGTTAAGAAAATCCTCAATTTCAATATCATTTGTAAATTCAGCTATTTCGCTTTCAGAAATGCTCAACCGCGATTCTTTTGAGAAATTATACCTATCAAAATAAGCCAGGGATCCAATATTCTTTGCCTCGATACGCGTCGGAGTCTCGATTAAGCGTAGCATAATTCCGAGAAAAGATTTTTTCCGGACAATAAGCCTTTTGCATAAATGAGGTTTATGCTCTGACAAATATAGCCACAGTTTATGAAATGCAATTATTCCGGCCCAGCAAGAGGAAATTTTTGTATTATGAATACAGTTAATTGTTTTTTTGTCCAGAATCGGTCTGATATTTGAATTACAGTTTTTGTAAGAAAGAATAGTTCCACAGTTAGCATTTACAAGGCTTTCAATAATTTGTATCTGATACTTAATTCGGCCTATCTCATTTTCGTTTTCACCGGCAATGCCAAGCCATGCATTTATATGAACCCCATCCAGAATATTTAAAATGTTTGATGTTGTCGTTCCCATCATTAATACATTTTGAGATTGTACCGGATAACCTTCATTAGTAATAATTTTATGTAAATAAGATTCCGTTGTTCCTTTAGCGCCGATATCAACGGTCAATACTTTTTGTCCATTTGAAAACTCTTCGAAATAACGAAGAAGAAGCATCCTCTGGTTTTTCGCATAATTAATTATCATGCTTTTAGTTTCATTATTACTAAAAAATTCTCTTACATCCTGTTCAAGTCCATTCCCCCGGCATTCACGAAATGTCATACTCCCGTAGTTAGATAAAGTCGTACCTGAGATATCAATCCCCACTTCGTCTAAAATTTCAAACAATAAACGGTCTGCTCTCAGTAACATCTCACTTATTCTAGTATCATAATTTTCATTATAAATACTTGCGATAAATGCCGGTCTTCTGGAAATAAACAATGGTTTACATGATAACGGCAACTTTCTAAACATAATAGCGTTATTAATAACGATAGACAGTAATTCTCCCTCTCTCATAAAAGGAGCAATTTGCTTGACATTATTGCGTAAAGCGTACTCCAAAATCCAATCAACAAAAAGTGAGTAAGCCGGTCCAATTATCTCTGCGCCTATCTTATAAAATTCCAAGTCCGTATCAACCAGTTCAATAGGAGCGGTTGTTGACGCCAATTTCCTTAATGTTTGTATTTCTCCCAGTCGTACATGATATAGATGTTTTTCAAAATCATATATATCGCCAAATTCTGATATTGAAGGATTATATAAAACAGAATGCATGCCTACAGTCTGCGCTCCTATAATATCAGCCTTCGGGTTATCGCCGATATGTAACATTTTATCAGGTAATATGTGCGGAAAATGTTTAAAGAGAATGCGAAAGAGTTTCCCTTCACTTTTATCGCATTGCCATTCGCAAGACACAAAAAGTGCGGATACAATTTTTACGTCAAACTTTACACGTGACAGAAACGATAATATTTGCTCCTTTGAATGGTACATATCGGAAACCAATACTATTTTTAAACCGGAAGTATGGCAATAATACAATAATGAGGAAATATATGGATTCAGGTACAATACATCATGTTCGCATTCAATCTCTAAATCATGTAGAATTATTTTTGTTTCTTCATCGAAAGGAAGTCTGGAAATAATTTCAGAAAATTTGTATTGAGGATTTCCGGAACGGTATTTATTTTCAAGACAAGCAAGCTGCTCGGCTTCTCTTCGCAAATTCATATATGTAATAGGCGTATACGGAAAATTGTCTATTGATTCTATTAAACGCTTGCCCACATTTAAAAATACTTTTTGTGGATTATCACACGCCCTGAATAACAGCGTATCAAAGATATCACAACTAATAAGATTATACTTAT
>JGI24702J35022_10001458_pt1 | contig 14717 bp, 13 predicted proteins | sample TergutTh196P4_FD_35022 | JGI IMG/M metagenome (IMG submission 35022)
TAATGTTTCGATGATAGACGTCACTAAAGTTTTATTTTTTTCATCGGCGACAATATGGCTGGGGCTGTTAGCCATAGGAGGATTGGTTTTTACTTTTACGCCCGTTTCTTTGGAAGGCATAACAAGATTCAGTTTTTCAACAAGGCCCATAGGGATTTTGTTCCTTGCCGTTTTGACGGTATATGTTCTTTTAAGCGTTTTCAAATCCAAACCGATAAAATTTTTCAAGTGGAGAATATCGTTTCCTAACATAAAAATCGTCACGGCGCAGATAATATTGGCGACCGGCGACTGGGTTGTCGCTTCTCTTACTTTGTACGCTCTTATGCCGGCCGGTGAAATCCCTTATTTTATACTTATAAAAGTTTTTCTTGTTTCCCAACTGCTGGGGATAATAAGCCAGGTTCCCGGAGGCATGGGAGTTTTTGAAACGGCGATAGTTTTCCTTCTTCCCACTGCCGCGGAAAATCCTGCTGTTATGGGCGGGCTTTTGGCTTACAGGGCGGTATTTTATTTTTTCCCTCTTTCAATAGCGCTTTTTATGCTCGCTTCTTTTGAAATAGCCAGAATGAGCAAGAAAATTGACGAGAAAATGAGAATTTTCGGCAAATCCGTTTCTTCCGCTATAGTTCAAATTCTTGCAGCGTCAACGTTTTTTGCCGGAATGATCGCGATGTTCAGTACGTCTACGCCGTACAGTTCCGTAAAACTTCACGACTTGCTGAATTATATTCCTATGTGGCTTCTGGACCTTTCTCATTTTCTTTTAAGCACCGCAGCCGCCGGATTATTGTTTATTTCGAGAGGTCTGCAGCTCAGAATAAAAAACTCTTATATATGGTCATGCGTCCTGATGGGCATGACTATTGCTTTTTCAATACTGACGGCGCAGCCGTATATCGTTCTTTTGGGGTTTGCGATTTTATTTGCGGCTTTGCTATTCTCGAAAAAATATTATTACAGAGAAGTTCCTTTGATAGATACGGCTTTCAGCCCGTGGTGGTTTTCGGCGATAGGCGGCGTATTTGTCTTATCCGTATGGATTGGTTTTTTTGTCAACAGACAGGATATTTTTTCGTGGATACATTTGGAAGTCTTTTTCGATAATATGTTCAGCCAAAATGACGCGGCAAGATTTTTGAGAGCGGCATTCGGAGTCGGAGCAATCCTTGTCATTGTTGCCGTAGAGCAGTTTGTTAGAAATTTTTTCAGAAAACCCGTCGCGTTTGACATGCAGGATATAAAGAATATAGTAAACACGTCGGACTATGCTTATGCGTTTAACGCTCTTTCCGGCGATAAAAAATTCATTGTAAGCAAAGAAAAAGATGCGTTTATAATGTATGCTCCGATCAGGGATAATTGGATCGCTTTGGGAGACCCCGTCGGCAATCCTAAAAGAAAAAGCGAACTTTTGTGGAATTTTAAAGAGATGGCCGACAGAGAATCCGTAAAGCCGGCTTTTATCGGGATAGAGCATAAAAATATTCAGATTTATGACGACATAGGGCTTGACGTGTTTAATATAGGACAGGAAGCCAAAGTTCCTCTCAGAACTATTAATAAAAATGAAGAGATGGCGGCATATTTCGCCGGAATTTCCGGCGAAGTCGAGGCGCAAGGGTATAAGTTTGAAATAATTTCTCCGGAAAAATTTGACGGGAATAAAAAAATATACGACACTATAAATGAAGAGTGGAGAAAGAATTCCGATTATATACGAAGAAATTTTATTCCCGGGAAATTTGACGAATCGTATATGAGAGAAATGAACTTCGGCGTCGTAAAAAAAGACGGAAAAATGTGCGCGTTTTCCGTTATAGCGGCATCGAAAAGCGGTTATGAGGTGTCAAGCGGAGTCGTTAGGCACACGGGCTGCGCGCAAAACGTTTTTGAATACATGCTTTTCAAAAATATGCTTTGGGCAAAAGCAAACGGGTATAAGTGGTTTGATCTGGGACTTACCTACGTTCCCACGGATAATGACAATGACATTGTGAAAAGATTTGCAAAAATGTTTATGTTCGCCGAACATTTTGATTACGATCTTTCAAAGCTTAAAGAGTTTAAAGACAAATTCCGCCCCGTATGGCATAATAAATACGTCGCGGTCCATCCGGATAAATACATCATTATGTTTGTGAAAAACTTCACGGCATTGATAACTCCTCCGAAAGAAAAAAGTAAAAAATTATTTTTCAAAAGGCTTTTTGTAAAATGAACGCATGGGAACTTTTTATTAAAAGCGTGTCCGGCGGAAATTTAATTAAACGCGGAGATAAAATTTTACTTGCCGTTTCCGGAGGTCCGGATTCCGTGTGCATGCTTCATCTTTTTTGGCGTTTGTCTAAAAAAATGAACATAGATGTTCTCGCCGTAAATTTTGACCATGGGCTCAGGAAAGAATCGGTCGGAGAAAGCATCCTTGTGCGGCGGCTTTGCGAAAAACTTAAAATTGAATGTATCTGCGAAAAGATAGACGTTAAAAAATATGCCGCGGAAAACGGAGTTTCAACCGAGACCGCCGGCAGAAATCTCAGATATTTCTGTCTTGAAAAAATCGCTTCAAAATACGAATGCGGCAAAATAGCTACGGCGCATAATGCCAATGATAATGCGGAAACCGTTTTGATGTGGCTTTTGAGAGGAAGCGGAAGTTTTACTGGCATTCCGCAGAGAAGATCGGTAACAAAAAAAATTGAAATAATACGCCCTGTTCTGACTGTAAAACGCAAAGATATAGAGCATTATGTTAAAAAGCAAAAACTTCCGTTTTGCATTGATAAATCGAATTTTTCGGATAAATATACAAGAAACAGGATAAGAAAAAACATAATCCCAGCTTTTGAACGGATAAACCCTTCCGCTGTTGACCGCATATGTCTGATCAGTAAAATTCAGGAGAGAGAAAACGCATATTTGGAAGAAATTTCAACCAATTATTTAAAAAAATGCACAAAAATCTCAAAAAACAGGATTTTGCTTGATTTAACAAGGTTTTTACGGTATAATGAAACAATTAGATTCAGAATACTGAAAAATCTGATGCCGGACAAAAAATACGCGCTGCAAATCAATGCAGTAATGGCAAAAATTTTATCGAAAGACCGTTCGGTTTACAAAATTTCCGGCGAGTGGATTTTCAAAGTTCAGATGGATAAAAGAGCTTTGTTTGAAAAACAAAATTGACGAAAGCAAGACGCAAATCAACAATGGCGAAAAATAAAGAAAATTATTCCATTGAAGCGCTTTTTTCTCAGGACTTGATACGGCAGCGCGTCCGCGAAATAGCTTTGCAGATCACAAAAGATTACGAAGATAAAAACACTTTGGTAATAGCGGTTCTTAAAGGAAGTTTTGTTTTTTGCGCCGATCTTATCAGGGATCTTAATTTTATTTTTGCGTTTGATTTTATTTCTTTAAGTTCTTATTCGGGCGCGGCTGCCGGCGAAAAAGTCAAAGTAATATCAAATCTTAAAGAAAATCCCGAAGGCCGCGACGTGATTATAATCGAAGATATCGCTGATACGGGGCATACTCTTGAGTTTCTTCACAAAGAGATTGCCGCGAAAAATCCGAAAAGTATCAGGACGTGCGTTCTTCTGGATAAAAAATGCGCCCGCGTAAAGAACGTTCCGATCGACTATATTGGTTTTGAGATCGGAAATTATTTCGTAATAGGTTACGGTTTGGATTACAACGGTTTTTTTAGAGGTCTTCCTTATATAGGGATACTTCAAATTAAATAAAACAGCAAAAAATGGGAAATTAAGAATGGAAAATTGACGTGTTTTGGCAGCGCCGAAACTTACAAATTATTCATTATTAATTACCGGTTGTTAATTGCCTTTAAGGGGATTTTTATGAAGAAGAACAATGCGTGGTTTATCGCTTTTTGGATAACCCTGTTTATTATCATATTTGCGCTTATGAATTCTGCGAGGAATAGGAACCAGATGATCGAACTGAAATATTCCGAGTTTAAACAGAACATAAAAGAAGGAAATATCGCGCAGGTCGTTGTCTCGCCCGTAATGATAAAAGGAAATTTCAGAAACAGCCAGGGCGAAATGAGACAATTCAAAACCATACCTATGGACGACCCCGATTTAATAAAAGATCTTGAGCAAAACAAAGTTCTTGAATTTTCAGGAGTAGAGCAGAACGGATGGCTCGGACCTCTTTTGATGAGTTGGGGACCGATTCTTCTTCTGATATTGTTTTGGATATGGATTTTCCGCGGAATGGCGGGCGGCGGCAAACAGGCAATGTCATTCGGCAAATCCAAAGCAAAACTTTCCGGCAACGGCATGACGAATGTCTTGTTCAAAGACGTTGCCGGCTGCGCCGAAGCGAAAGAGGAACTGCAGGAAGTAGTGGCTTTTTTAAAAAATCCCGCTAAATTTCAAAAACTCGGCGGAAAAATTCCCAAAGGCGTATTACTTGTGGGTTCGCCGGGCACGGGGAAAACTTTGCTTGCGAAGGCTGTCGCCGGAGAAGCAGGCGTTCCTTTTTTCTCGTCGAGCGGATCTGAATTTGTCGAAATGTTCGTCGGAGTCGGCGCTTCAAGAGTGAGAGATTTGTTCGATCAGGGAAGAAAATCGTCTCCCTGTTTATTGTTTATAGACGAAATTGACGCCGTCGGAAGGCAGAGATTTTCGGGTCTCGGCGGCGGACATGATGAAAGAGAGCAGACATTAAACCAGCTTTTGGTTGAAATGGACGGTTTTGATACCAAGGAAGGCGTAATTTTGATTGCCGCAACAAACAGACCTGACGTTTTGGATCCCGCTTTGCTTCGTCCTGGAAGATTTGACAGACAGGTTGTCGTGCCAAGACCGGAGCTTAAAGACAGAGAACAGATACTCGGCGTGCACGCTAAAAAAGTCAAACTTGCGAAAGAAGTTGACATGCGCGTAATAGCTAAGATGACTCCCGGTTTTGTGGGCGCGGATTTGGCAAATGTCATAAATGAAGCGGCTTTGCTTGCCGCGAGATATAATCAGGAAGAAGTGAGCATGAAAAATATTGAAGCCGCGATTGACAGGGTTTCGGCAGGACCTGAAAGAAAATCGCTTGTAAGGACTAAAGAAGATTTAAAGAAAACCGCATATCACGAAGCGGGGCATGCTTTGGTAGCGAAAATGCTTCCGGGGACCGACCCCGTGCATAAAGTCACGATTATTCCGCGCGGCGCTTCTTTGGGACACACTTCGTATCTTCCGGAAAATGAAAAACTTATTTGGAATAAAACAGAAGCCATGAATACTATTTCCATATATCTCGGCGGGCGCGCTGCCGATATTCTTTTTTATGACGAACCCACTACGGGCGCGGCGCACGATATAGCGCAGGCGACAAAACTTGCCAGAAGAATGGTTATAGAGTACGGCATGAGCGACAAAGTCGGGCCTTTGGCTTTAAACGACAGTTCAAGCGAAGAAGTGTTTTTGGGCAGAGATATTTCGAGGTCATCTCATTTATCCGAGAAGATGTCGGAACTTGTCGACGCTGAAATAAAAAAAATTATAGACGAAGGATTGAAAACCGCGAAAGATATACTTACGGAAAACAGAAAAATCGCAGACGTGATGGTTGAATATCTTTTGGAAAGAGAGACTCTTAACTCTGAAGATGTGGATAAAATAGTCAAAGGCGAGGCTCTCGCGCCTATTGAAAAACAGGAACCGGCAAAAAAAGAAGATAATTCCGATAGCGGTCAAAATAAAAAAGATCCCGAAAAACAGGAGAAAAATGAGCCTGTAATGGGAAGAGAGCCCGTAAGTGAATAAGAAATATAAATTCGACGAAAAAAAAGCGCAAAAAGCCGTAAAACTTCTTCTGGAAGCTTTCGGGGAAGATTTAAACCGCGAGGGTATTAAACTCACTCCGGAAAGAGTCGCCGAGTTTTATAAAGAAGCTTTGGCGGGAAATGAACTTGATCCTTTAAAGATCGTTAAAACTCATTACAGCACCGAAGACCATGAAGAAATAGTTTTGGTGAAAGATATACCTTTTTATTCGCTCTGTGAACATCACCTTCTTCCTTTTTTCGGAAAGGCGCATATAGCTTATATACCGAAGAAAGACAAGATCGTCGGCGTTTCCAAGCTTATAAGGCTTGTTGAAGTTTTTGCAAACAGGCTTCAGCTTCAGGAGAGGCTTACAAAACAGATTGCCGACACGGTAATGAAAGCGGCAAGCCCGCACGGAGTTATGGCCGTTCTGGAAGCCGAGCACTTATGCATGACAATGCGCGGAGTAAAAAAGCCGGGTTCGCAGATGATAACTTCCGCAGTGCGCGGCGCGTTTTTAAAGGACGTACGCACCAGAAGCGAGGCATTGGCGCTCTTAAAAGGCAGGTAAAAGGTAATAGGTAAAAAAAAGACTTTTGCTGTTGTCGTTAACTATTACCTATTAATTTGGTGTTATAATGTTAGTCAGAAAAGCTTCCGTAAATAACTTTAAAGACGTTTTAAAGCTTGTAAAAAATACGGGATGTGACGAATACGCTTGTGGTTTGCTTGCTAAAAAGGGTTTGTTTCATCATATCGTAATTGAAAAAATTGATAACTGCGCGGCAAGTATTTTAAAACAGGAAGCTATTTCCTGCGGAGCTGACGCAGCGGTAAATAAAAACGTAAGCAGATTTAAAAAGGGTTTTTCAAATGCGGCGGTTTTTGCCACGTCAAAACAATTGGAAAATTTAATAAGCAAACTTAGTTTGCAGCCTTTCGGGCTTAAAGAAGTTTCTTCGCAGCTAAAAGATTTGTTTTCCGAAAAAAAAGTTTTCAGATATAAAAAATCAAAAATTGATCTTTCAAAGCCCTCGGTTATGGGAATAATAAATCTTGACCCCGACTCTTTTTCAGGCGACGGCATTTCGGATATTGACTCCGCCGTCAGGCAAGCGGTCCTCTTTGAAGAGTCAGGAGCCGCGATAATTGATTTAGGGGCGGAATCTTCGCGGCCGGGATCAAAACCAATAGACGCTAAAACGGAGATAAAACGGCTTATTCCCGTATTAAAAAAAATAAAGAAAAAAGTAAAAATACCGGTTTCCGCGGACACTTATAAATTTGAAACGTCAAAAGCCGCTATCGACGAAGGCGTGGACATTATAAATGATATTTTTGCTCTTAGAAACGGAAAAGATAAACTCGCAAAACTTATCGCGGATTCGAAAGCGGGACTTATTCTTATGCATATGAAAGGAATTCCTTCCAATATGCAGAAAAGTCCTTCTTACAAAAACTGCGTTTCGGAAGTTTTTGAATTTTTGAAAGAACGCAGAGAGTACGCGTTAAGTTTCGGCATAAATCCGGAGTTTATTTCCGTTGACCCCGGAGCGGGATTTGGAAAAACTGTCGGTCATAATTTAGAAATTGTAAAAAATATGAATGTTTTTTCTTCTCTCGGATGCGTAACTGCCGGAGTTTCAAGAAAAAAATTTGTACGGGATGTCGCAGGGGAAGACGCAGGATCTTTTGTGACGGCAAATATTTTGGCCGCATATTGCGGCGCTGACATTATAAGGGTGCACGACGTTGCCGGAACCGTAAAGGCTTTAGAGTTTGTTAACGCCTTAAACGATAATCATGAATGAACGGCGGCATTGTTTAGCTTTTTTGTTTTTACCGTATATCTGTAATTCGTCATTGTCTGTATTCGGAGGGTTTTGGTGGAATTTTCATACATCTACAGCAACTATATAGCGCACATACTTGATATAAGCATACTTGCTTTTTTATTTTACAGGGTGATACTAACAATTAAAGGCACAAGAGCAATCCAGATTATTTTGGGTATTCTTGTTATTCTTGTGCTGACGGTTATTGCGAGAGACATACTGAATCTGAGGGCTTTAACATGGCTTCTAAATAATTTCTGGCTTGCGGCCGTAATTATATTCGCAGTCGTGTTTCAGCTTGAGATCAGAAGCGTTTTGGCGCAGATAGGCAGCAATATATGGGGCAACAGCGGCAATATAAAAGATTCTTATGTTAAAGAGATAATGGAAGCGGCCGAAGAGTTGAGCGTTACCATGTCCGGCGGACTTATAGCGATTGAAAATGAGGTCGGGCTTAAAAATTTTACCGAGACCGGCGTAATGCTTAACGCGAATATTTCAAAAGAATTGCTTTTATCTATTTTTAAAAATAAATCCGCTCCTCTTCATGACGGCGCGGTTGTTATTTATAATGAAAAAATCATAGCGGCCGGATGTTTGTTTCCTTTGAGTCACGATACCGAAGTTAAACTCTATGGGACAAGACACAGGGCAGCCCTTGGTCTGAGCGAGATAACAGATGCTCTTATAATAGTAGTATCCGAAGAAACCGGACAAATATCAACTGCGTATAAAGGCAAATTAAAGAGCAATATTTCAGCCGGCAAACTTAAAGAGATAATATCTTCTACCGGAGGAGTTTCAAAAACGGGATGAATATTGTAAAGAAAGTGTTAACCGGAATTAAAAAAAACTGGCAGCTGAAACTTTTGGCATTAGGTCTTGCCGTGGTTGTATGGTTTCATGCCGTTTACAGATAAAAAATACGCGTAGATATGCATGGGCGCATGGTAACGGCATCCCGTGCATCAATGCCTCCATGCATCGTACATTCTGTCGTCAAAAAGGAAAACTATGAAATTATTCGGAACGGACGGTATCAGAGGAGATTCTTCAAAATTTCCGTTTGATAATGATACGATTTTTATTATAGGCAAATCGATCGCGGATGTCTTAGGCGGAAAAAAACGTATATTGATTATCCGCGATACCAGAGAATCCGGAAAAAGAATTCAAAACTTTCTGGCTAAAGGCATTATAAGCGCCGGTTCAAAAGCGGTTTTCGGAGGAGTTATGCCTACGCCCGCTGCCTCTTTTTTATTGAGAAGCGGCAAATATTCAGCCGGCATAGTTATTTCCGCTTCGCATAATCCTTACGGAGATAACGGCATTAAAATCTTTAACTCAAAAGGATTAAAACTTACGGATAATATTGAAGCGAAAATAGAAAACAAAATACAAAAATATCCTGCCTGCCATTGCGGGGAAACGCGAAGCGCTGACGCGGCAATCCGAAAAAGAGTTTTTTCAAATATTAAGGAAGATTCCTCTCTTTTAAAATCTTATGAATATTTCATAATAAAAAATGCCGGTAAGATTTCTCTTAAAGGCAAAAAAATAGTTATAGACTGCGCAAACGGCGCGGCGTATAAATGCGCTCCGGAAGTTTTAAAGAAACTCGGCGCTCAGGTTATAGCGTTAAACGTAAAGCCAAACGGCAAAAACATAAACGAAAATTGCGGAGCTCTTCATACGGAATCAGCTGAGGAAGCCGTAAAAAAAAGCAAAGCTTTTTGCGGATTTTGTTTTGACGGCGACGCTGACAGGCTTATATGCATAGACGAAAACGGGCAAGTCAAAGACGGCGACTTTTTTTTGGGTTCAATGTCGAAATATTTGAAAAGCAAAAAGAAACTGAAAAACAATGTTCTTGTTACGACCGTCATGGCAAACCTCGGACTTTTGAAAGCCATGAAAGAAAATAAAATAAAAGTCATAACTTCAAAAGTCGGAGACAGATACGTTTTGGAAGACATGAAAAAATATAAGTCTTCTTTGGGCGGGGAACAGTCCGGGCATTTTATTTTCAAAGACGTTTTGGGAACCGGCGACGGTTTGCTGAGCGCGGTAATGCTTTTGTCCTCTCTTAATAAAACGGGACAAAGTCCATCGGAATTTTTCAGCGGGCTTGAAAAATTTCCGCAGGTGTTGATCAACAAAAAAGTCGCTAAAAAAATTCCTGTTGAAAAACTTGAAAAAACGTCGCGGCTTATAAAATCTTATGAAAAAAAATTGGCAGGCGAAGGAAGGATTTTAGTAAGGTATTCCGGCACTGAAAATCTTTTAAGAGTAATGGTTGAAGGCAAAAACAAAAAAGAAATAACCGGTATTGCAAACGAAATAATAAATTCGGCGGATACAGAAATTAATGATAAAACTCGGCGTAAATATTGACCATATAGCGACAATCAGGCAGGCGCGTAAGGAAGATTTTCCAAGCGTTGTTCAGGCGGCCGCGCTGTGCGAAAAAGCCGGCGCCGACAGCATAACGGTTCATCTTCGCGAAGACAGAAGGCATATTCAGGATAAAGACGTCTATGATTTGAAAGAATCGCTGAGAACGAAACTTAATCTTGAAATGGCTGCCGGCGAAGAAATAATAAAAATAGCTTTGGACGTAAAACCTGATTACGCGTGCCTTGTTCCGGAAAAAAGGCAGGAACTTACGACTGAAGGCGGGCTTGATGTTGCCGGACAGCAAGCAAATCTTGCTTCAATAGTTGAAAGGCTTAAACAAGCGGGTATAATAGTAAGCATGTTTATTGACGCTGATATGGAACAGGTGAAAGCATGCGCCGAAATAAACGCTGACTGCGTGGAAATACATACCGGAAAATATGCAGCATACTTTAAAAAGTTCGGCGGCGGCTCAACTGAATTTGAAAACGAATATAAGCGCATATCCGAGGCCTCGGCGGCGGCAGTTGAAAGCGGGTTGATTTTAAACGCAGGACACGGTTTGGATTACAAAAATTTGGAAAAAATTTGCCAAGTGCCTTCGATGAACGAATTTAATATAGGTTTTGCGATAGTATCGGAATCCGTTTTTAAAGGATTGGAGCAGGCAGTCAAAGAGATGAAGGAGATCATCAATAAAAACAGCGGCAATGAAAAATGAGGAATCCGCGGTACGGACTAACACGGGGCGATGGAGCTGGATGAGAAGGGCAGATTTTGAGGCGAAAGTTTAATTTTAATTAACGGAATAAAAAATGAAAAGAATTATATGTAAAAATTATGATGAAGTATCGCTTTTGGGAGCGGAAATTTTGGCAAAGCAAATTCATAAGAATCCGCAAAGCATACTGGGTCTTGCCACAGGTTCAACTCCCGTAGGAATGTACAAAAAACTTGTTGAGATGCACAAGAAAAACGGTCTTGATTTTTCCCAAATTACAACATTCAATCTGGACGAATACTATCCGATAAAAAAGAGCAGCGACCAGAGTTATGATTTTTTTATGCGCGACAATTTGTTTTCTCATGTCAACATCAAACCGGAAAACATACATCTGCCAAACGGAGAAAGCGCAAATCCCGAGGAAGAATGTATTGCTTATGAACAGATGCTTGCAGAATCCGGAGGCGTAGATATACAAGTGCTTGGTATCGGCGTCAACGGGCATATCGGTTTCAATGAGCCGGAAGATGAACTGAAACTTGCAACTCATCTGACAAATCTTACTCCAAGCACCATAGAGGCTAATGCGCGCTTTTTTAAAAATATTAAGGATGTTCCGACAAAAGCGCTTACGATGGGAATTGGGACGATAATGAAATCAAAATCGATCCTTCTGCTTATTACCGGCGGCAATAAAGCTCCGGTTGTAAAAAAACTTTTTTCCGGCGTTGTTACTACCGATGTGCCGGCGAGTTTTTTACATCTGCATCCCGATGTTACGGTACTTCTGGATGAAGCAGCTGTAACGGCAGAGAATAGATAATAGAGAATAGATACGGCAAGACGGAGTTAATTGACTATAGTATCTATTCTCTATTATCTATTATCTGCCGTTGAGGTGTTTTATGAACATAGGCATAGATATTGAAGAAGTAAAAAGATTTGAAAAATACGTTAAAGATAAAGATTATCTTGAACGCGTTTTTGCCGAGGATGAAATTTCTTATTGTATGCCGAAAAAAAATCCGGCGCAGCATTTAGCGGCGCGTTTTGCGGCAAAAGAAGCCGTGTGGAAAGCATTGAGTACAAAAAATAAAAAACTTATTATAACTGATATTTCAATTAAAAATACTCAGTCGGGCAAACCCGAAGTTTATATAAAAAACAGAAGATATAAAAAAATAGATGTTTCGCTGTCACATGCCGAAAAATATGTTGTTGCGGCGGCAATAGCTTTTTAAAGACAGCGCTAACGCCAGAGAAGAGATAATAGAGAATAGATAAACAAAAGCCGTTGCCGTTGGTTTTTAAGGGTTCTTAATGAATAAACAGGATATTGAAAATTTTATTTCCAAGCTTAAACGAAAACCTGAAAGTCATAAATATGACTACGGTCATGTTTTGGTTATAGCCGGTTCAAAAAATATGCCCGGAGCGGGTGTGCTATGCTGCAATGCTGCAATGCGCTCGGGAGCTGGGCTTGTAACTTATGCCGTAAAGGAAAGTTTTTTGGACAGCGCCTGTTCAATGTCGCGGCCGGAAACGATGTTTTTTGTATATGACGGTTCTTCGGATATTATTGAGTTTGTCAAAAAAAGAAAAGTTTCGGTTATTGTTATAGGTCCCGGGATGAGCGTTGAAAGCTCCCTGAGAAGATTTATAGAAAAAATTACTTTTTCAGTTGAAATTCCGGTTATTTTGGATGCTTCCGGTATTACGGTTTTTAACGAAAAAGCAAAAAACCTGAAAAACGCAAAAGCCAAACTTATATTGACTCCGCACGCCGGCGAATTTTCAAAATTAGTAAATAAAAGTCCCGAGGAAATCGAAAAAAACAGAGGTCATATATTAGACAGATTTACCGAAGACAATTCATTTGTATGCGTTTTAAAAGGACATAATACGATCGTTTCTGACGGAAATAATGTGTATGTAAACAACACGGGAACTCCGGCAATGGCAAAGGCCGGCAGCGGAGACATATTGAGCGGAATTATCGCGGTATTTTCATGCATATACGAAAATTTGTTTGAGGCTGCGAAATCCGCAGTTTATGTTCACGGTTTAGCAGGCGAAATGGCCGAAAAAGAAAAAGGCAGCTCCGGGGTAATAGCAAGCGATATCGCGGAAAATATACCTTATGCGGTTAAAGAGTGTATAAAAAAGAGTGAAAAGTGAAGAGTGGAAAATATTGAATTTCGGTCCCAGATTTAAACATTCGAGGATAAACTCTGCTGAAATCTAACTAATAAGTTTTCGCGGAGTTTATCCCCGAAATTCGTAATCGGGGGCGAAAACTCTTTATCTTCACTCTCCACTTTTCACTCTTCACTCTGTAGTTGAATTGGAGGTAAAATGACTATAGAAAATGAAATAATCCGGATCAGAAGACACATACATAAATATCCTGAGACGGGCGGAAACGAATATAATACCGCAAAATTTATTGAATCCAAACTCAAAGAATTAAAAATTCCTTATAAACGCATTGCAAAAACAGGCATTGTAGGATTATTAAAAGGTGCAAAAAGCGGCGTTAAAACTGCGGCTTTAAGGGCGGACATAGACGCTTTGACCGTTCAGGAAGATAATAATATTGAATATAAGTCCAGAAATAACGGAGTCATGCATGCGTGCGGTCATGACGCGCACACGGCAATAATGCTTGGCGCCGCGAAAATATTAAGCAAAAAAAAAGACAGTTTAAACGGCAATGTGAAATTTATATTCCAGCCGAGCGAAGAAACTGCCGCCGGCGCGGAAGATATTATTAAAGGCGGAGCGCTTGTTAATCCTAAAGTTGACGTTATTTTGGGCGTTCACGTCTGCCCTTGGATAGAGTCCGGAAAAATAGGCATAAAATACGGCGAAATGATGGCGGCTGTAGATAAGATCAATGTTGAAATTGAAGGCGAAATAGCGCACGGCGCTTATCCTCATTTGGGAAAAGACGCTTTGACTGCCGCGGCGGCTTTTATAAGTATGATTCAGACGATAGTTTCAAGAGAAATCAATCCTGTTGATCCGTCGGTAATAACTTTGGGGAAGATCAAAGGCGGGGACGCATACAATATTATATGCGAAAAAATTGAAATTGAAGGAACGGTAAGATGCTTAGATAATAAAATCAGAAAATATATAAAAGAAAGCATTTTAAGAAAACTTAAAGCCGTTGAAATTGCTTACGGCGTAAAATGTAAAATAGAGTATCAGGCGTTAAATAGTCCCGTTATAAACTGCAAAGAGATCGTAAAAATATGCCACCAAAGCGCGAAAGAGTTTTATGGCAAACAAAATGTCGAGATCCTTGAAAAGCCGTCTATGGGAGGTGAAGATTTTTCAGAATACCTGCGCAAAATTCCCGGAAATTTTATGTACATAGGCACCTCAAAAAATAAAGCCACCTCTTACCCCTGGCACCACAGCAACTTTAATATAGACGAGAATGCTCTGCCCAAAGCCGCAAAATATGTCGCTTATACTGTGGAAGAGCTTTTAAAATAGTAATTTTATCAGCAAAATACTTAAAAAATGCCGAAAATGATTGGGCTATGATGGCGGCTCATTATAATTTCTGATGTGCTTGCGATATGCCAGAAACATATTGCTCTTATTATCAGTTAAGGCTCAGGTGCGGTCATAACACAATACTATGCAATATATGAAACTACCCGAAATACCGCTTTATTCATATCTTACATACGAAAATGAACTCTTTGTGTCCGTCAAAAAATGTTTTGCCTGAATTGAAGAATTTATACTCACTATCATAAATTTTTAATTTGCCAAATTTAGATAAAAGATTTTCAAGTTCTTTGAATTTAATCTTATTATTGGAAGCCTCGCTATTTGCTTTATAAGTATTATTGTATGACAGCAGGATATATTTTGTTTTAAGTTTAGATATTAAATCCGTTAAGGAGTTCAATGCTTTTGATTTGGAGTAATCGCTTTTCTTCTCATTTC
>JGI24702J35022_10001460_pt1 | contig 14711 bp, 12 predicted proteins | sample TergutTh196P4_FD_35022 | JGI IMG/M metagenome (IMG submission 35022)
AACCCTGAATTTGACAAATTACCCCAGCGGAGAGGGCAGCCAGGGCAGCGGAAATATTTGGAATTCACCGCCGGAACCAGACAAGGGGGAAGAAGCCCGGCACTTGAATTCTTAAGTGCCGGGTCGATAAGGGGCAGGAAAAGCCTGACCACTGAAACATCTATCTTGTTGAAGAATAGAAATGTGTTTTTCAGTGGTCAGAAGGGCTGTGGAGGCGGATTCTACAAGCATTTCCGTTGCCCTGGCTGCCCTCTCCGCCGGGGGTAATTTGATAAATTGTGTGCAAAGTTTAGCCCTAAAGGGCGGGGTTGTTGATTCAGGCGGCAGCCTCTATTTTCGTGAAATTTTGCATTTACTGAACAACAATTGTCACTTATAGCGCTTGACATTGTTTTTTAAAGCAGCTATTATTAATCAAGGAGGTTATTTTAATAATCATCGCTTTTAAATATGTCGGGCTTTTTCTTTGCCTTTTTTGGCGGAAACTTTTTAAAAAGAATAGCGATTTTTTTTTAAAATTGTATTGACTTTTTTTAAAAATGATGATAAAATACCTTCTAGGTGTTGAAGAACCGACGATAAACTATGTAAGGAGTATTTTTTATGAAAGCTTTAAAAGAAAAACGGATCAGTCTCCGTTCTCTCTTGAGGAGGAGTCTTGTTATTTTAAGCCTCTTAGCCCTCGTTTTTGCATCTTGTGGCGATAGCAGCAGCAGCAGCGATAACGGAGTGCAGGGCAGTGGGTACGATGGGCCACCGATTGTCAAGGTAGTGCTGCCTGATACCCTCGGGGAAACCCAGTATTTGGCAAGGCCGATTAACTTGAGGGGCGTCAGCGCTACTGTCTACTACGGGGATGGTACTACCTCGGTTGATACCAATATTGCCAACTTTGTTGCCGAACCCCCAATAATATATGGTGAATATATAACCGGTAACCCTAACGAAACAGCTTTTGTCCCCATGGCAAACTGCAGGGTTACTTACATTGGCGTTGATGGCAAGGAATACCCCTTCTACCTGGGCTTTGACCAGGTCGTTGGCATAATCAGGAATCCTACAGAAAACGACAATTGGGTCGATCCATTGAACCCCCCGACCGCTTCTTCTTCGGCTGAGCCCCCGATATTGGGATGGGCTACAGGTTCCAGCAACCAGGGCGTTATGTTGACGGGCGTTGGCTCGTCGAACAGGCAGAAAAAGGCTTTTGCCGATGCTGAAGAGTTTTCATGGTCCGGGCTTGCGCTGGAAGCGGAATATTACGACGATACCAGGTGGACGCTTAGCTTTAACGACGTTGACTGGAAGGTGCTCCCCGATTATGACAAGCGCGATCCTGCCACCGATATATCCCCTGGGTATCTGTACGTCACAGTTGGGAAAAACCGGGGAAGTGCCACGTACAAGAACATGACCGCAGGTTTCATGGGCTTTAATACCGACGGCAGCCATATAGCCACCTCTCGGTATGCAGACGGTATTACAGTGTATATGCCCCTTGACGTGGTGTACACAGTTAGCGGAATTAATTTCGCGACCGAACCCGAATTGGCGCCTTTCTTCTATTGGGAAGAAAACTCACCTCAAAAATGGGGGGAGAGGCTGTTGAACGCCGTCCTTGAGGTCAATTATTTGGGCACCTCGGAAGTCAAAAGGTATTCGATTGCGGAACTGATCCAGAAAAGGCCGGTTTGGTTCAACGAAAACCCCGAAGGGACCGATACCGCTTTGGCCATTGCCCCGCTCGCATACCCCTATGTGAAAGGCAACCTGAAGACCGCTTACCCGAAAGTAACGGAGAAAATTGGCGGGACGGAAGTCGTTATCACCCCCGGTGGAACTCCAGGCATCATGGTCTATTACCGCGGTCATAAAACATTCCTCGATATAGACGTGTACACGGCACTTGTCCGCATTGACGCAGTTTCCGTGGATGGCGATGCACTTGCCTTCTCGTGGGACAAACAGGACAACGACTATTACGGCTCCTCAGGCACCGAAAAGGCGCTTATGGACAGGATAGCCGTAACGGCAACCTATAGGGCATACAACGACACCAACAAGCAGGAAACCATCCCGCTTGCATGGAGTGCAATGGCGCCAATCTACCTGCCCGGCACGTACTATACTGATTTCTCCACTGTCGCTTACGATCCGGCCAACGAAGGCAAATCAAAGAAGCTGACCATTAACCATGCGATTTGGGAGGAATTGATTGCTATTCCCTTAACGGGAATCTCGACTGGGTTGTTTGGCGGCCCGTCACCAAATCATGACGGCAAGTCCACTAGCGTTAACGTTACGTGGTCTGGCATAAAATAACGCGGAGGGCGCGAAAGCGTCTTGCATGAGCATTTAAAAAGAGTGCGATGATACTGTAAGTTTTACGTATCGAATATAAACTTTGTAAGGAGTATTTTTTATGAAAGCTTTGAAAGAAAAACGGATTAGTCTCCGCTCCGCTTTAAGGAGGAGTCTTGTTATTTTAAGCCTACTTGCTTTGGTGTTTGCGGGGTGCAGCAGCAGCGATGATGATACAAGCAGCAACGGTGGCGGTGGCGGCTACCAGGGAGGGGGCGGCCCACGTGCAGTTTCCATCACTGTGGCAGTTGAACCGACCGGCCCAAGCTACCAGGGACTTCCGCCCAATCTTACCGGGATGGTTCTTGATGTAACCTGGGACAACGGCACAATGAGCAGGGTCGAAGGCGACCTGATTGGCCAGGGCTTCTACCCCGTCCCCAACTACTGCGATGAAGCGGGGCTTGGAACTGCAATAAGTGCTTTCACCATTGCGAGCGCAAACAGCACTGCCTCTTCAGGGCCCTTCCGGGTGCCTGGGGTTATATTCTGTGCGAAGCTCGACCTAACCAGCAAAGGGCAGGTAATCTGGTACTCCGATCAAAAACCGGACTATACCAACTTTGACCTTGAAGCGACGTACCGGTATGACAGCGATAGACCTTATGCTGACGCCAGAACTACTGGTATTATGCCAACAGCAAGTATGTGGGGCAATGAAGTAATCACCAAGGCGAAAATCGGTATTTCCCAGTCCTACCCTACAGTTAGCGTAAACCAAGTAACAAACTGGTTTGTAAATGCATCGATTGGGAATATGCCTGGAAGTAGTGGACCTGGTGTATCCTCCGAACGGTTGATGATCACAAACTACTACGAAGTGGCCGGTATTGAATATGTCCCCGACAGCGCAGCCTGGGACACAGTATTTGACGACGATGTAAAATATGCTGGGGATAAAGGTGAAATATTTGCCCTGATGACGGCAAGTAAGCCGAGCTTCAAGATATTCTACTTCGATGGGACTGATAGGATTATCGACTGGACAGAATTCGTGGGGAACGTTACATACACCAGTACCATGATGGGGATGGTGGTAACTCCTACTGGCTTGACTGATAGTATTGTTGTGTCAGATGACGGTACGGATACGGATGCAAACGGCGACGCAATACTTGCATACGACGAGGACGAGTTCAACTGGAACGTAATCCTTGAGTACGTCAGGAAGGAATACGGTGCCCCATCAAGTGTTGCCACTTATATCTCAAAGTTTACCGTCCCAGTACCGGTGTACGAGTTCCAGGGCGAGGTCGTAATTTCCAGGCGGGATGGGACAGGCCTAAACAATGTCTGGATTGAGGAAAAAACCACTAATCCTACGGAACCTACCAAAGGCACTGCCGATGACAACATTGCCGCTATCAACGGAAAGTGGAAGATGGTAGGGGCCTACACAAGGCTTGGCGACACCAAGTATAAGGAAATTGAGTTTGACGTAGATGGTTTAGGTACAATGTGGCCAAACTTCGGCACAGTGGTAAATCAGAACCTCACGGCTACTTATAGCGGAAATATAGCATCTGGGGAATATGCGTTTGAACCAGGTGTCCCGATTCCGGTTTACTACAGGGGCGCTACTTACCAGGACGAAGACGACACAGTTATCGTTGACATCTATTACGTGGAACCGTAAGGTTTAGTAAGCGGGGTTTGGCCCTGCTTTAAAGCAAGTTGTACCTGCCCAGGTTAGCCTGGGCAGGTTTTTTTTGGGAAAATGTTTTTCGTTTTTACTTGACACCTTTGCTTATATAGGCAAAAATTGCTTGCATTAAAAGGAAAGGAGAAGATCATATTTTGACGACGCTATTAACGGACGAAGAAATCATCGGGGAATACTCGCGATTGATCAGCAGGTTTGGAAACACTACAGAATGTTTGTCTGCAATAAAAAAAATAGCAACCTATATAAGTCAGGAAAAAAAAGTTTTGTGGGTACCAATTCTGGGCGGATTACAAAATATGCTAAAGGGGGATGGCTTTGATTTACCCGTATCTTATTCTAATACAAAATACTACCTAAAGGCTAATGAAATATTCAGTGAAGTTGTAGAAAAAATTGAAGACAAAAAAAGCCTGTTGTTCGTTTTTGTTGAAAGACACAGAATAGATGCCCTTGCCTTGTCCCGCTCAATAGGCAGCGATGAAATTGTCCAATTATTTGGCAATTTTAAAAGTGAATTTAAAAATACGACAAATGAACAAATACAGGCCCAGGTGGCTTATGCCATGATGAATGAGGTTTTTGATATATGGAAGATCAATGAAGATAATATAACAGATGAAATTTTGCAAAATGAAATGAATACTTACGATGAAATAATCAATAATTTTTCCTTGTCAAATAATCCTGCTATGCAAGAAGTTGTTGCTAAATGCTTAAAAAGCAAAGCAAATATACTAAGCAAAGAATTTGAAACAAATCAAAAGAAGAAAATGGAAATGTATGAAAAAATAATTGGGCAGTTCGGGGATAGCGGGGATGACAGGTTAAAAATGCAGGTTTCAAAGGCACTTTTAAATAAAATATATTCTTTAAAACAATTAAACGAGATGGAAAAAATTAAAAACAAATGGAATCGCAATAGAAAAAATTATGATCTTGATATATTAGACACTTCCCTTGAATTAATTAAAAAGTTCAAAGGCTCCGATATTCCCGTTGTTCAGGAAGATGTAATTCTTACCATGTCGGAATTAGCCAGAATAAAAAACGAAGAGGGAAGTACTAGTGAAGCAATGGAAATTTACAAGGAGATACTGGGAGAGTATAAAAGCAACAACAGGGATGAGGTTATTTTTTGGGTCGCAAATACAATACTCGATAAAGGGTATATGTTAGAAAACTTAAGCTATGATAAAAACAGTGACCAAAAAAATCTTTATATGGCGAAGGAAACTTATGAAGAGTTATTGGAGCCAAAATTTTTGAATTACGGAACGAAAAGAAAATTTTATACTGAAATTCAAATTATAATTGCAACGGCAATGAACCAAATAGCCGGAATACTATTAAGACAAAATGAGCTGGACAATGCACTGGCAATGATAGAAAAAGTAATTAATAATTACCCCCTTTACAAGGATGAATTAATAAATATTTATGCATTTAAAATAAAAGTAGAAATATTGATAAGACAGGCTGACAAAAATCAGGATGATGAAAAAATTGGAGAGGCCATGAATATATGTTCTCTAGCATTTAGCCAGTTCATGGATAGTGATTTTGAGTGTCAAAATATTTTAGCAGAAATATTAATGACAATGGCAATTAATAAAAATAATCTTGGTAATTATAAAGATGCAATTGATATTCTTGCTATTATTATAAATAAATATTCAGAAAATGAATACCAAAGGCATGCAGTATTTAAGCAAATAGTTAAGGACGCAATGGTAAAAAAAATGCAAATGGAAAATACAATACCGATATATGAAATTTTTGAATTTTACCAGACCAATGAAAGAAACACAGGAAAACTGATTAATTCCATTATGAAAAATAATGTAATCCCCATTATAGGGGCCGGGCTTTCTGCTTTTGCAGGGTATCCGATTTGGAAACGTTTTTTGGAGGATGTTTTTGATAGCCAAAAGCCACATTTTCAAGATATTTCAAAGGACAATTTTAAAAACATGTCATGCAAAGACCAGGCATCAAAATTAAAGGAAACATTGGGCATAATTTTTGAGGATGAGGTAAAGGACCGTTTTGCGGACAGAAAGATTAATGAAGACGAAATTAAGAAACAGGCTATTTGGTTTTTGCCCATGCTGTTTAAAAACCAGGTAATTTTGACAACAAATTTTGACAATTTGATAAAGCTGGTATTTACCTTACATAAAATTATATCTTTTGATCAGTGCAGCAGAAGCAATATTGATAAAATTGACAGCAAAACAGCCATGTCTACATTGTTGTATAAAATAAATGGGACGATTGATTCATTCAAAAACATAATTTTAACGCGGGAAGGTTTTGACGAAGCATACGCTGTAGGAAATGACGCCTACATGGGGATGCAAAAGGTCTTCCGTCACGAAAAAGATGTGTTGTTTCTTGGCTGCAGTCTGGATGAAGAACATGAAATTCTAAGTTTTGTAAAGGACCAAAACATTTCTATTTTTACAATTTATCCCTGCAAGGACGATGATACAGAGAAAGTAGAAACTGTCAATAAATTGGCCAGAAACGGGGTCACTTCGCCTATTTTATGCTCAAAGAAAAATGGTTACTCGTATTTATATGATCTTTTGGCATATATTACAAGTTATTGTAATAAATATAAAAACGATAAAAATATTTAAGATAGGAGAGTTTTATGCCTGCCAATAAAGTGCTTGCCATTGTCGGGATGTGCGGGGCGGGGAAGTCCATAGCGGCTTCCGTTTTTGTCAAGAGTGGCTGGGAAAAAGTACATTTCGGGCAAATTACCATGGAAGAGATAAATAGACGTGGGCTGCCAACAAATGAACAAAATGAAAGGCTGGTTAGGGAAGAACTAAGGAAAATTCATGGCAGTGATGCATACGCTAAGCTGCTCCTGCCTAAAATAAAGAATTTTCTTTTGTCAGGGAATGTTGTCCTGGATGGACTTTATTCATTTTCCGAATACCAGCTGTTAAAAACTGAATTAGGCGACAAAATGCTAGTTATGGCCATCGTTTCTGACAGAAACAAAAGGTACGCCCGTTTGCTTTCGCGCAATACAAGGCCCTTAAGCAACAGCGAAGCAGAATCAAGGGATTACGCGGAAATTATCAATCTTGAAAAAGGCGGCCCAATAGCAATTGCCGATTTTTTCATCCTAAACAATTCTTCGCTTGATGAATTCGAAAATAATATTTCGTCTTTCATAAGAATTATCTCTGAGCAATAAAGTTTCGAGTATATAGGCGAAAAGCTGTCCTTAGCCAATGGATATGTATACCAGTGTTTGATTGACAAGCTGGTATGCAATCTCACCAAAAGTAATCGGGCCTGTAAATGTTTCAATTTTGTTGTGTTCCAGTTCCCCGTAAAGGAAATTCAGGATGCAGTTGCAGGAAAACAAAGGCTTTGTTTCCTTATGCTCCGAAACACGTTTGTTGAAAGAATCTACGTAATTTGTTATGGTTTTCGCCATCCTGTACTTGATTCCGCTGAATACAGGCGCATAGAGGTTAACAACACCGTCTTCTATGGACTTAAATGAAACGTTGATGCCGCTTCCCGAATAGCTGCCAACCAGGGGGAGTTTGGTGTCTATCGCGTTTTTTGCGATATAGTCTGCAAAAGCGGTTTCTTTGCCGTCCACGAGGCATTTTTTGATGGAGAAACCCTCTTCCGTAAACTCGATTAATGGCGAATTTGAATCCTGTTCAAATATATTGATTATGTTGACAGAAACAGCTTTGTCTTCGGGTGTTTGCAAATGCAGTGCAACTGCCTTGTCGGAGAATGCCTCCAGAGTCATTCCATTGACGGCAAGCGGGGTCTGCCCGGCTTTTCCGAGGTTTATGCCCGAAATCCATCCCACGATTATCTTCATGAACATCTTATTGTAGCCTGCTGCATTTTGTGCGTACTCTTTGTGCAATGCGCTGTCGAACGGCACGATGAGGATGGAAAATCCGTTTTCAAATGCATCTTCCGTTACATTTTTTATGTTTTGAACATCGTAAGATTTGATAGCGAAATTTTCGATGGATTTTTCACTGGGGAATTCGTCGACAAACAATAAGTCGCCGGAAACTTTTCCACCGTCTTTTGCCATGAAATACTCAGTTGAACCCCCTATCCATTTCCCTTTTGGCAGTTTTTTAAGAAGTTCCCCTGTACCCGCAATGTGGAGCAGTTTTCCGTCTGTTATTAGTTTTGATGTTTCTTCAAATGTTATAAGCATATCTATTTCTCCTTAAATATTTGCAATGGTTTCTTTGTCAGAATCGGTCATTGTAGATCCGTATTTTCCCAGAAATTTGCTTATTTCGGCAGTACAGTCTTCAAGGGGGTACAATTTCGGTGCCATTTTATGGAATTTTTTTAAATTCGTCAAAAGCAGGGAAAACCCCATCGACTGAAATGACATATCGTCTTTTAAAAAGAGTTTTTCTGTTTGCTGAAGTGTAATATCCATAATTTTTCCTTCCCTTATATAAGACTCATAATACTGCTATATTAAAAATGAAAAATGACTTTTAGTCAATAGGGCGTTATTTGCATGAAATTCTTCTTTGAAACTTACGGTTGCCAGATGAATATCGCAGAGTCGGCAGCGCTGGCAATCGCAGCGAAGGAAAGGGGCTGGGAGGAGGCCCCAAGCCCTGGCGAGGCAGATTTGGTTTTGATCAATACCTGCTCGGTTAGGGCAACGGCGGAGCAGAGGGTGTTGGGACGGCTGGCACATTATTCGGCGTATAAAAAAAAACGTGCTTTTTCCGGGGGCAAGGGCGCTGACGGAAAATCCCCCCCGACCCTGGTGCTGGCAGGATGCATGGCTGAGCGGGTGGGGGAAGAGCTAAAAAAAGAGTACCCTGCACTCGACTTCACTATTGGCACTCAGGCGCGCTGGAGTTTTCCCCTTGTTCTGGAGGCGGTTGAAAAAGGTGTTTTACCCCCAAATTTGGATGCTGCCAATTCTAAAAGCGACATTTATGACGAGAAGCCAGTTTTCAAGTTTTCCCCGTTGCACCTGGACGGCACTAGCCCATATAGAAGCTTTGTCCCGATTATGCATGGCTGTGATAATTTCTGCTCTTACTGCATTGTCCCCTATGTGCGCGGAAGGGAGGTTTCCCGTGACCCTGCTTCTATCCTGGAAGAAATCCGTCTTTTGTCCGAAAGGGGAGTGCGTGAAATTACCCTTCTTGGTCAGAATGTAAATTCATACTGCTGGGATGGGCTTGGTTTTCCTGGCCTTTTGGAGCTAATTGCCAGGCACCTGGGTGATGGGGTAACCGGCGGAATTCGCTGGGTGCGTTTTTTATCGAGCCACCCAAAGGATTTTTCGCCGGACTTGATTCATGTAATTGCGGAAAATCCGGTTTTTTGCCGGCATATTCACCTTTGCGTGCAGCATGGATCAAACCGGATGCTTGCGGCCATGAACCGGCGCTACACGCGGGAGCAGTACCTTGATTTGGTTTTTCGCCTGCGTACCAGCCTGCCGGATTTGAGCCTTTCCACGGATTTTCTTGTTGGTTTTCCAGGCGAGACCGAGGATGACTTTTCCGAAATGCTTTCTTTGATGGAAGAAGTGAAGTTTCTCTATGCGTACATGTACCATTACAACCCAAGGGAAGGCACGGCGGCTTTCTCCCTTCCGGGAAGGATAAGCGCAGAGGTAAAAAAGGAACGCCTTTCCAGGGTAATTGCCCTTCAGAAGCGGCATACTTCCGAATTGCTAAAAAGGAGATTAGGAATGGAAGTTGACGCATTAATAGAGGGGATTTCCCGAAAAAATGCCGATGAATTAGTAGGCCGTACTGGCCGGGACGAAATGGTAGTAGTACCCGGCAGAGGGGATTTGGTGGGTTCTTTTGCCAGTCTAACCCTTTCATCCCTTTCAGGGAACACTTTTAGGTGTAAAAAGGTGCCAGGCACCTTTTTGGCACCTTATAAGGAGCTAAAATGAAGCGTTTGATTATTTTTATTGTGATTTTTGCTATTTTTCTCACCTTTATTGTCCTTAATTTGGACAATAGATGCGATATTTCCTTTGGCTTTACGACCCTGTCAAATATCCCGGTTTTCCTAAGCATCCTTAGTTCCTTTGTGCTGGGAATGCTAATTACAATTCCCTTCATTTTTAGTCCGCGCAAGGAAAAGAAAAAGCCGGACCTGCCAAAACCTTTAAAAAAACCAGAGGTCAAGGGTTCCGATGATGAAATCGCCAAAGAAACCAGCCCTTACGGAATAGATTAACAAGGTAAAAGCGAAAAGAGAAAAGAATGAAGAATGAAGCGAATGAAAAATGAAGATTTAAAAATGAAAAATGGTGATTTAAGAAAGTTTTGCGTTATTCTTATTCTTTTGGTTGCTTCGAATATTTATGGGCAGAATTTAGCTGAGATACCGGGGGAAACTGCTTTATTAGCCTCTGAGGTTTCACGGCTGGAAAAACTGTCACAAATTGGGACGGATGCCAAGGGACGTTACGAGGCTTCCCTTGCCCTGGCACGCCTTTATCAGCTCTCGGGTAATTCAGAAGCCGCCCTTAAAAGCCTGGATGCGTCTTTGGCTGCTGTTCCTGGTGCCAGCCAGGCCCTCCTTAAAAAAGGGCGGCTGTTGATTTCCATGGGGGAATACGATAAGGCTGCAGAAGCAATCGCAGCGCTTTTAACGGGAAACTGCGAAAATGGCGTTTTATTGGAGGCGCGCTACCTAATGGCCTTGCTGGAGGCTTTCCGGTCAGGCAATTTACGGCTTCTTTCCGCCCTTGCTGAAGAGGGGGATTACTCCGAATTCCGTAGCGGAATTTACTATGCCCTGTGGAAACTGGATGACAACATTTCCTGGAAAACCCGCCTGACAAGGGAATTCCCCAAAAGCCCGGAAGCCATTGTAGCCGGCAACCCACCGTCTGCCGCGCAAACGCCATTGTGGCTTTTGTTTCCGGGCAGGGACAGTGTCCGCCTGTCAGAGCAGCCGTTACCGCCGGGGCTTCCGACAACGTCGGTGCCTCCCGTTTCCACGCCATTTGCAACTGCTCCAAGTGCATCTTCCCCGGCACCCGTTGATAATGCCGGCGCAGTCTTGCAGGTGGGCCTATTTAGCCGCGAAGACAATGCCACCGCCCTGGAAGACCGCCTTAAAAAGGCTGGCTTTGAACCCAAGCTCCAGCCGCGCCTTTTAAACGGCGTTGACTACTGGGCAGTCGTCGTTTCTGGCGGAAGGGACGCTGGCACCGTGATGAAAAAGCTAAAAGATGCAGGTTTTGAATCTTTCCCGGTAAAGCTGTAAGGCAAGAGGTTACCTCTTACTTCGTTACTCTTCTGCCAGTGTCAGGTTTATTGCCCGTTCATGGAGCCTTTCTATTCCCCTTGACCCGATTCTGACGCGGATTAGCGAAAGGGTTTTTCTTATGGGGTCTTCGGTTTCCTGGCTTTCGACAAGGTAGACTTCACGGTTTAGGGCATCATCGGATCGGTATTCGGTGTAAATGGGTTCGGTGGAACGGAGTTCAAGCAACTCATCTTCGTTGAATAAAAAGAAAGCATATTTTCCGTGTTTTATGTTGTTTCCTGTATTTAGTTCAAAGGCACCGTCGGGGTAAAAATGTATTTTACCCATGGAGCCTTCGTACCAGGCATTTATATGGGCGCTTACTGGGGAAAGGGTTTTACTGTTTTCAGGGGGGGTCGCCTTTCTGTATGAGCCGTCCCAGGATGTGTTTACGCCAAATTTTAAGCGGACGTCTTCAATTACCCGTACCCGTATGCTTTCCAGGGTTTCAAGTTCTATGTCGATAGAACGCCTTAGTGTTGTTACTGAGATGTTCTGGCTGCTGACGTAAAGGCCGTACCGGGTGGCGGCGGAGTTTTCCCAGTTGAATACCTGCTGGGTTTCGTCGCCGTAAAAAATTATTTCGCGGCTTGGCGGGTCAAAGTAAATATACTGATCTGTGTCGATGTTCCCCTGGGGGCTTATGTGGTACCAGAGGCCGGTAACGAACTCCTCAAATATCCTGGGGTTTCCCAAAAGTTCCCTTNCCCGCCGCTGTTCTACCTGGATTCCGGGAATGCGGGTCATGCTTTTTTCCTCGTAAATGCCTGAGTCTTCGTTAAAGGTGTAGGAAATTTCTACCTGGTCCAGGATGTTGGATGAGTCAAAGTCCCTGCCAAAAGCGGATATGGTGTAGCTCGCCCCACTGGTTTGCCCGCTTTGATAGGAGGCTGCCCTTGCGACTTCCCTGACTGTGATATTTCCGTCAATTCTTAAATCTGCGATTTTAACGAAGATGTCCTGGGGATCCTGGGCAGGCAATGGGTTTTTTCGGAATATGGTAAGGGTATGCTGCCCCAGGCCGTTCATCCCGCTAAGGAGCAGGCAAAGGCTTCTGTCTCCCAGAACGTCCTGGGTGTAGAGGTTTACCGTACCCGGCCTTGAAGCGGCTGTTTTGGCGCTCCAAACGCGGACATAGCTTTGGGCGGTTTGGTCGTAATCGATATAGGTGACGTATATCGGGCTTTCAATTTCAAGGAGATTCCGGTAGGCAACAAATTGCTTTTCTACAGGGCCTTCGTCTATGTACTCTGTCAGGACTGCCACGATTACTTCCCCATCTTCCAGGGCTACTTTTGAAAACATGCTGTCTTCCCGTGCGAGGTTTTCTGCAGAATAGTCCATGTCTGCATAATTTGACTTGATGCTGCGGGGAATAATAACCCTTGCCTGCTGTTCTGTCCGGTTTTTTCTGGTGTCCCAGCCAGAATGGAATATGACGAGTGCCCCAATCCCGATGGCGCTGGAAAGCAGGAGGATCGCTGCCCCGATTCTGATAATTAGCTTTAGCATTTCTGGGCCAGCTCTTTGCAAACCCTGTCAAGTATCAGGCGTTTTGTCTCTTCAATGCTTACCTGGCTTTTGAAGCCCGAGGCTGTTATGTGGCCGCCGCCGCCAAAACTTTGTGCTATTTTTGCCACATTTATCTCGCCTTTGGATCTTAGGGAGCATCTTAAAGTGCCTTCCCTGTTTTCCTTCAATAAGATAGACACCTTAATATCCCTGCATTTAAGTGGCACGTTGATAAAACCGTCTGAATCTTCCAGGACAGCTCCGGATTTTTCAAGGTCTTCCTTTTTAAGTGTTTGAACCACTATTTTCCCCTCGTTCAGGATTTCCATGCTCGAAAGCACCGCTTTTTCAAGCAGTAATGCCGCTATGGAAGTGTTTTCATAAAATTCTCTGTATATTTCGTAGGGGTTTATACCCGATTCCGACAGGGTCATGGCTGCCTTGAATGTCCTGGCAGTTGTTTTGCTGTAGGCAAAAAATCCTGTGTCAAACGCAATGCCGGCAAAGGCGGCCATGCTGTTTTTTGGCGTTAAATGGACCCCGGCCGCCGTGGCCAGTTCAACGGTCAATTCACAGGTGGAAGAGGCTTTGCTGTCAATCCAGTTGTCAAAAGTGCAAAATTCGTTGTGTTCATGGTGGTCTATTAAAAAAATTTCGGCGGAATGTGGGATGTAATCTTTTATTTTCCCGATATTGTACTCGTCGGAAGTGTCCAGTATAACCAGGGCGGATCCCTTTGGAAGGCTTTCCTTAACTTCTTCCCAGGTCTGGAGGATGTTTTCCGTGTCCATAAAGCGGTATTGTTCGGGAGTCGGGCATGAATTTACTATATAAGCCTGTTTTCCCATGGTTTCCATTATCTGGTAGAACACCAGCTCGGCCCCTATGCCATCAGGGTCGGGGTTTTCATGGGTCGTAATGATCAAAGAATCATGACGCTTAAGGAATTCAAAGACTGCTTCAATCATTATAGTTGAGAATTCATGTAATTTTGGGCAGCCTGGCCCACTTTCCTGCCAATATCCGGCGCTAAAATGAGGGCCTGCCAGCCTTCATACTTTTCGGAACGGGACCACCTGAGCATTGTCTGGGTACTTCCGGATAGGGCGTTTCCCAATCCCCCTGCTGAAGCGGTGACCAGGATTGTGTAGGATATCCTGCCTCCTGAGGTTCCGGGAAGCCTTGGCTGTAAATCCCTTAAAGCACCTGAAAAATCAGCGAATATGCCCCCAACTGGCAGGGATTGAAGCTTGTCCTTTATGTCCCTTTTGGCAGCGGAATCGGCTATTTCGCCTTGGTATACGATTTCAGCGCTTTCTCCGGCTGCCCATATCGTCACATTATCCCCCTCCGTTAAGACGCGGTCTACAGTGTGCCCGTTGAGCCAGGCTATTGCGTCTGTTTTTGCTTCCTGAAAATGGGAGGATCCGTCTATAATCAGGTACATATCCAGAGGGATTGTCCGCTTATCTTCGGCATATAATGTGCCTATAAACCCTACTAAAATACTCATAAAAAGCATATTAAGCTTATTACATCTACTCATACTGTTATTTTAGCATGGAATCAAGTTTTTGAAAACAATAATTATAGAAAAAAAAATTAAAAAAGGCTTTACTTTTATTGTACAAAATGATAAAATAACACAGTGTTTAGTATACTCGAATTGCTAGAATAAATTTTTACAAGGAGTTTAAATTATGGGTGCTATTGATCTGCCCAAGAGTCCGAATGTATTCCATCCGGAAAAACCAAGTGCAGTAGGTTCGCGGAATTCACTGGCTCAGGAATACCGTGATCAGCAAGCTGAGGTAAATCAACTTTTGGAGGAGGAAACCAACAAGGTTATCCA
>JGI24702J35022_10001461_pt1 | contig 14705 bp, 3 predicted proteins | sample TergutTh196P4_FD_35022 | JGI IMG/M metagenome (IMG submission 35022)
AAGCTAACGCGAAAGCGGCTGCGGAAGCCGCCGCCGCCGCTGCGGACGTCTGCGTATATGTAATAACGCGCGTGGCTGGCGAAGACGGCGATCTGAATGCGACGACTTACCAGGTACAACCCAAAGAGCTCTTAGTGTACTATGAATATGAAACAGCTTTCAAAAATGCGGGCAAACCGATCATAGCCCTCATTAACGTCGGCGGCACGATGAGCACGACCATGATAAGGGGCGGATACGTCAGCGTAGGGACAGGCGCGAATAATGTGGTCAGGACTACGACGGGCGCCAACGCTATTATGGATGTATGGAATCCCGGTACCGCTGGCAACGAAGCTATTGCGGACATCCTCAGGGGCGCCGTTAACCCTTCCGGCAGGCTGGCCCAGACTTTCATCGTAAATTTCGAGGATAGCCCCTCAATTAAGATGTTTACGGACTATAACAACAGGACGGACAAAGCGACGTTCCCTACATACCCCGGAAACGGATATAACAATAACGCGTATTATGCGGACGGAGTGTACGTGGGACACCGCTACTTTGAGTCGAACCCGGAATCGTACGCCTCGATGGTCGCGTTCCCGTTTGGCTACGGTTTGAGTTACACCACTTTTGAGTTCAGCAACCTGACGCTGGACAAGAAGGTCTTTTATGCGGATACAGATAAGCTTTCGGCTACCGTCACTGTTAAAAACACGGGCAATGTCGCCGGTAAAGAGGTTGTGCAATTGTACCTCGGCGCCGACACCTGGCAGGAAGAAGGACGCCCGAAGAATGAGCTTCGCGCCTATGGCAAGACGGATATGCTTCAACCGGGACAGTCGCAGACAATAACTCTTTCAATCACATTGAATGATCTGCAATACTACGACGACGGTACTCCCGACAGCTTTATCGGACATCCGGAAACGCGCGCGTTCTGGTCGACGAGCAACCCCCCGATTTACGGCAGAGGCGTAGGCTGGACAGTCGCGGACGATACCGGATTCACCGTCACTATCCGCACCAACGGAAGCGACGGCTCATTACCGAATCAGCCGATCGACGGTTTGAAAGACCATTTCGTGTACTCGGCGGAAATACCGGTCAAAGCCTTTATCAGAGCAGACGCGGGTACTGTGGGCATCAACAACCCGGCGTCTTACACTATCTCCCTGAGCGACGCAGTTGGCGCGGGAGTCGTCACGCTGAGTTTCACAGCGGACAGCAGGTATCTGGATCTTAACAACGCGACCGCGCTAAACGGATTTACGATTCTTGAACCGCTCGCGTGGGAATACATAGGTAGCCAGATATGGAAGGGCACTGTGAAACTGTATTGCCCCGGCTTCGTGCAAAATAATGACCCGCTGGACGTCTTGAAGATCAGTGGATCGACGCTCAATCTCCTCGGCGCCACAACAGTCACGCTCACCGATATCACGGTTTCGGGCGACTTGCATGGCGTCTCCGGCTCGAAGCCTGGCTTAATAGTGACAGCTGACGCGTCGATTTCCATCGTGTCGAAGACAGTGTTTTCCAAGTACGACCTGAACCATGACGAAAAGATCGATGAACTTGATCTGGCTATTGTGGTTTACTACTATCTCGCGAATGACCTGGAATCGGATTGGGAAGTTGTGAAGTTTGACATAGCCTCGGCCAAAGACTGCGACGTAGCCTTAAACGGCAGGGTAGACTTAGCCGACATGATCGAAGTAATCGCGAACTACTGCGATTCGTACTAACCGCGACGGAAAACGCGTTTCGTACTAACCGCGCCTGAGGAAATGCGATTCTTACTTACCGGAACCGTAAGAGGGAATGATAGCATGAATGAACCACTGTTTCTGAACGTTCATACTTAGTTTCTGAGCATTCATACTTTTGAGGGGGCTGTTGATATATTCGAAGAATATCAGCAGCCCCTATTTTTATATTCTTCAAATCCTTCAAATCCTTCAAAGAACACATAGATATTTTCACTCTTTTCTGCTATTATTGTGTTGCAAGGCTCAAGGCGGTGGCACGAAAAGAAGGCCTAAAAGAAGGCCGTGAAGAAGGCCTAAAAGAAGGTCGTGAAGAAGGCCGTGAAGAAATACGCGCGGAATACAAGCCGTTGCTTGCAAGCAAGGACGCTGAACTAGGAAGCATGGCTGCTAAATTAGAAAGCATGAATTCCGAGATCGCTGCGCTCCGATCCGAGTTAAACAAGGGGAAATAACAGCTTTGCTTTATTACCGCCCGCTATATTGCCCAGCGCGGTTTATTGTGAAATAACGGCGATTGTCTATAAGTTCCTTTCAGGGTCAAAAAGAAAGCAAATACTTGACAAAATAATCTGCAAATTTTCACTGACTGACGGGCTGATCGGCTGACTGACGGGATGATCAGCTGGCTAGCTGGTTGGCTGGCTGGGTGGCTGGTTGTCGGACTATTGTGAACACTCTCTGTGATAGATTGTCCGGAGATGAAATCAGCGGCAAGGAGGAAGACTTGCCGCTGATCCGCTTCTAAAAAACGCGAAGGGAGATTCGCAGTTTCTAGCTGATATCCAACCCCTGTGGGGGTCTGCATCCTCAATAACCTGCGTATAGCAGGTACATTCGTAAATGGAACGTCGAGGACGCCGTCCGTTGCAGCCCCGTGTGGCAGGGTACATTTGCAAAACGGGACATGTGGGAACGTCGCCCGCTACGACCCCCGTGTGTGGTAGGGGGTGCTTTTTATGCGGGACGTTGGGGGACGCCGTTCCCAGCGCCCCTCACATACAGCTTGCTGTTCTACATCGAAATCAATTTCTTTTTCATAATAATACTTACTCCTTTTGAATTAGTTTCATTAGTTTCATATCGAATCATTATTGTTGTGACGTAAAAACGCAAAAACACAAACACACAAAAACACATTTAGCATTATTTCATCTCTTATTCGCCCCCTTTTCCTCAATCACGGTAGAATTCACCCCTACCGACAGCATTCGCCTTGTGGAAAGCCCTGAACTACACGCAATCGCCCAGAGCGTTTTACGAATCTCCCTTGTATAATTAAAATATGTATAGAATAACGCTATTATATTCAAGTTAATTGTCAATGGCTTTGGCATAAGACGTCATTGAAACGGCGCATACGGTATATGACTCGCATTAGAAGCCAGGCTTTAGGGAAACGAACAAAAGGCATACAAAAATGAGAATCATCAAGAATCATCGTGAACCATTAAAGTATGCCTTCTTCTACAGACAAAGGAATTTCCTATTTTCGGTTAGTTTTACGTAACCAGCCCCCATGGCGGCGTTGCTACCATGAGGGCTGGTTACGGGCATTTTTTTAGTTGTTTATGGAATGGGATTAACCATCTTTCCCGATTTCAGTACCGTACGGCTTCCAATTACAGCTAGTACGAATCGCAGTAGTTTGCGATGACTTCGATCATGTCGGCCAAGTCTACCCTGCCATTTACAGCCACATCGCAGTCCCTGGCTGAGGCTATGTCAAACTTAACCACATCCCAATCCGCTTCCAGGTCATTCGCAAGATAGTAGTAAACCACAATTGCCAGATCGAGCTCGTCGATCCTGCCGTCATGGTTCAGGTCGTACTTGGAAAACACCGTCTTTGTCACGATGGAGGTCACCGCCTCAGCCGTCCTGATTGCACACGACATAGCGCCAGAGTATCCTTGCGCGTCCCCCGTGGCTATGAAGCCAGTGAGCGCGACCGTCGTATCGCCGGAGAGATCGCTCGTTACTCCGTTGATTCTCAAGACGTCCAGCGGGTCATTGCTTTGAACAAAGTTAGGACAATACAATTTCACGGTTCCTTTCCACATTTGGCCCCCTACGTATTCCATTGCAAGCGGATCCAGAATCGTAAACCCGTTCAGCGCGGTCGCGCTGGCAAGATCCAGATATCTGCTGTCGGCGGTGAAACTCAGCGTGACGACTCCCGCCCCCTTTGCATTTTCCAGGGATACTGTGTAAGACGCCGGGGAATTCACAGCCACAGAGGCGTCGTCTGAGCGGATGTCGGCCAGGACCCTGTCACGCGCCCATAATACCACATCCACATACGGCGTAATAGTTGCGTCGCCAAGTAGGCCGTAATCGGCGTTCGCGCCAAAGGTATACGCAACGCACCAGTTTGACGTTATATTTCGTCCCGCTGCCCTCAACGCCAGTTCCATGGGCGTGGCAATGTACACTTCGATCGTGTTGGCGCCTTCCTTCACATAGGGCCCAAGGTCAAGGATGAGATTGTATTGGTCGACCGGAGGAAGTATATGACCGTTGATCTTCACTTCCAGAATGTCGCAGTAGGTCTTGCCCAAATCCACATACGCGCCCGTGAAATTACCGGACAGGTTGAAGGTCTTGGTATATTTGCCGCGTCCGGACACCATAGCCAGATCTGGGGAAAGGGTGCGCCAGGACAATAAGTCGACATTGGTGTAGGGCATATTTACTATGGCGACGTCTCTGAGGTTCTGGGCCGGATCGTTGTTCGGCAGTAACGCCAGGGGGCCGCGTTCCCAGCTCTCCACATCCAGCGCCCAGCCGGTATCCAGCGAGAATGGGGCGGTCACGGCGCTTACACTGCCAGCGTTTCTGTAGCCGTTAATCTGTACGTCGTAGGAGGCGTCATCAGTCGCGCGGAAGGACACTTTTCCGTCGCCATAGACCAACTCTCCGCCGGCGCTGTTATTTACGACGTCCGGAGCTCCGAAATCACCTATGAGGCCCTCGTTGTCAGTTATGGCGATCAGCTTGGCTTCACAGTCCAGGATAGTGAGGGGGATTGAGATTGTGCCGTTGCTGTTTACGGTGTAAACGACAATAGGCTTGATTTCACCCGTCCAGGGGTCAAGATTGTAAGGCTTGCCGTTGCCATTCAGCGTGACTGTCGTGGAGATCGCCTTGGAGGGGTCATGGTATAGATTCTCGCTGGCGCCGTTGTCGTGGGTAAAGTCGCTGGTCTCATAGTCCCTGGTAGTGGAGTTGTTATATAGATAGTAGAGGTCCAAGTCGTCAGTCTGGCGGTGTACGGAGGCGATATTTGCGCTCTCGTAGCTCGCGTCGGGCTTGACGTCTAAATCCGCCAGCGCGCCCTTGAGCGCTTCCGGATCAGCAACCGCTTTCACATTTGCCAAGGTTTTGAGTTCTTGGAAGATGGAGATGATTAAAGCATCGTTGTTCGTGAGGTAGTTTTTGTCGATATTCGTAGCGCCGCCGGTGTCTGGCGTCTTACCAATCAAAACGATCGGCAACCCGGCTTTCGCATATGCGAGAATTGACTGCGCCGCGCTCAGATCCATCGCCGTCACATCTTTTATCACCAGGGCCTTATAGCCCGCAAAGCCGGGGTTCAAGACGCCGTTTTCGAGCCGGCCGCTGGGGAAATCAAAGCTGGCTGGGGAAATGTAGTTGTAGGTGTAACCGACGTCGTCGACAAAGCCGGTCGCATTGTCGTAATCCGCCACATAGTAGTCGTATATTTGCTGTGGGTCAAGATTTCCACTGTCTTTTGCGCTTCCGGCTCTGGGCTTGCTGTCGATGTAGTACCCGTTACCCACGTTCGAGCGGTAAACTGCGAAATCGACGCTTGGAGCGCCGTATTGCAACGCAACTTGCATGCGGGACACGTAGTTGGTAAAAGCCGGCATATGTTCCCACGCTGGATTCTGGTGGTTCCAGGCTTCCGCGAACATTGTGGAGAATGCGTGCCAACTCGGCCACGCTTCGCTCCTGGTGTATTTAGCCAAGGTGGGGTAGCCGTGAAGCACCCATTGGTTGACGCCGGCGCTTGCCGTACGGTTGAGGATTTCGACAAGGCGCTGCCAGGTCATTCGATAGGCGCCGGCGACGTCCGCGCCGTATTCGACTGAGACAATGCCCGTCTTGCCGCTCATGTTGGCCGCTCCCGCTACCGAACGGAAGGCGTCCGGATGGGAACTCATGCCCAGGCTCTCGCCTTCGGGTATGCCCACATACATATGGGACGCAAGAGCGTCGCTCCAGCCTTTTCCGCTGGTGGGCTGTACCTGCATGCGAAGGTTCATGTTGTATTTTTCACACCAAGCCTGAATCTGGGCAATGTGGTTTTTGTTGAACATGTCGTTTTGGTTGTTGATGTAATCCAGGCTCACCTCATTGCCCGCGTTTGGATTGACGCTGGGCGTAATATTTTCGGCGAGGGTATAGTTTGCCCCGGCGGTAATCGTGTTGGCGCCTGTTGTCTCCGCAATCGCTGTGGTCGCAATCAGGGCGTTTGTCTCGTTTGCGGACCATTTGCGTACAATAAGGGGCAAGTACTGCACGAGGTCATAGTTATATTTGTTCCGGAAATTCTCCCGTGTGGCGTTGCTCCAGTAGATGTCAGCGTTAGTCATTTCCAGGGAGTCAACAAAGAAGCTCCCGCCATATTGTTTAAAGTGATCCGCTATTTTGGGATACTTATCGAACATGCCCTGCCACAGATCGAGAGTCGCACTCGCGCCTTCCGTATTGAAGTGGTTGACCACATAGGCGGTCGGACTTGTGGAGCCGGCTGCCTGGCCGAGGCCGATGGCCCAAAAGGCGAAGAATATGTAATCGCCGCCTGCTGGCTTATTGAATTCAAATCTACCCATATCAAGGTCAACACCTGTTGCTGGAACGATCTCAAGCGTAGATTCGTCTATTGTGACGTTCCTGGTCACAGCCGAACCGCTGATCGTGGTCGTCAAACTGGTGTATTTAGCTGCTACCAGGGCAACAAACTCGTATTTGTTGACGGCGGCTGTGGGGCTGAGGTTTGGAATATCGGGTAAATCAAAGAGAGAACCGCCGTTGGGAGGAATGGATATGGCTTTCGAGCTGTGGATCAGCTTGCGTTGAGCCGTATCGGTGTTAGGGTCCAAGCCGGGGACTCCGGCGGGCCAGCGCGGGCCAATGGTTGCGTCGACCATGACGTTTTCTTTTTCAGCCTCTTCGAGTACTACTTGCATGGCTTCGAACCATCTATCTGTTCCCCAACCCAACGTCGCCGCGTCATCTGGGGTTCCGATGGCAATTTGCTCGATACCGCCAAAACCGGCTGCGGCGATTTCCCGGACCTCTTTACGGATTTCTTCATCGGTAGCGCCCGCATCCGGCCACCAACAGCGAATCCTCATTTTGCTTCCGCCTTGAGGATCCGCGAAACTGGCGCCTAGGGAACCGCTGGACGCCGTTGACGCCGCAGGAGCCGCAGACGCCACAGGCGTGATTAGCGCTACCATAAGAACAATTGCAAGCCCCATTGCAAGACTTTTAAATAGGACATTTTTTTTCATAATAGATACTCCTTCTCTCCATATATTATTAGACTCTAATTATTCCAACTCTTTATTCCAACTCTACTTATTAAACTATGATTAATGCAACTCAAATTACTTAAGCTCTAGTTATTTCATTTTTTATTATTTCAACTCTAATCATTTCAACTCCAATTATTTCAACTTTTTCAACTCTAATTCTCGTGTTTGCGTGATTCTACATCTCAAAGGATTTGCATAGATACCTTCTTAGTATCGCCTGTTGAGTACTATGCTAAAGCCGCCCCCTTCCTCTCCCTTCAGAAATGTCCGCCTGTGGATGCCTGTGAACTTACTGCATTTTGCTTAAAGTTCTCCTCTGATCCCCCCTTTCAAATTAAAAATAATGAAGAAAGTGCAATATTATACCGTTCTCTTCTTTGGCTCGTCATTTTTTATTAGATATGCACAATTTTACTTTGCAAAATTTACAAAAATATGTCAACGCTTATGGTACAAGATGTCATTAAAACGGGACAAATGGTAGAAACGGTACAGACGGGACAGCATAAGGGGTGAAACAACAATGGTAGAAACGGTACAGACGGGACAGTATAAGGGGTGAAGCAACAATGGTAGAAACGGTACAGACGGGACAGCATAAGGGGTGAAACAACAATGGTAGAAACGGTACGGACGGGACAGTATAAGGGGTGAAGCAACAATGGTAGAAACGGTACAGACGGGACAGTATAAGGGGTGAAATAACTATGAAGGGAACAGCCGGTTTGGTTTTATGGCAAAACAGCGTTTGTTTTCAGCATGAGAGTAACCACGAACATCATATCCTCCATATAGAAATCTATCATTCCATCGTGCTTTTCCAAAATCGTTCGTATGATTTGTAATCCGAGTCCGTGATTGTCCGTTTGTTTGGTTGTCTGCATCGTCGGGTTCTTTTTGCACACATCATACGCCACGGTATTCTTACACAGTATATGGATATATCGTCCTGATTGCTGAACGTTCATGAAAACTGACGGAGAGGCCAGCGTCTCACACGCCTCGATGGCGTTGTCTAATAGATTGGACAAAACAGTGCAGAGACTGCTTTCTTCCATTGGCAGGGCTTCAGGTAAGGAGGAATGAATCGAGATATCTATGCCTTTTGACTTTGCATATGCAGTTTTCTGACTTAATATGGCGTTGACGGTGTTGTTACCCGAATCAATAATATCAATGGAATATTCACTGCGATACACCTGATTGAAATAATCCTCCAGTTCGTCCCATTTCTTTTGCTTAAGGAGTGCTTGCATATAAAATACATGGTTCTTTATTTCATGACGCAGAAAACGCATCTCATTGAACGCCTGCATGGATTCCTGCATGTGTTTTTGTTGTGTCTCCATTTGCCGGTTCACCAGTTTAATGGTATTTTTCTCCTCAAATTCCCATACGATTTTGAAAAACAAAAAGTATAAGAACAAAACAACTCCAACGGAAAAGCCAAAAATCTCGAAACTAACACTCCAGTTATTTAGTTGGAAAGTTAATTTTGCGATAACATCCGTAGCCAGCGCCATGACGATCATGAATGCAGCCATGCTAATGCCATATTTTGATGGAAACCTGGTCTTTGGTATAACCGCAAAATGAATGATAAAAAGGGTAAGCAACAGCAAGAGTATAGTTGAAACTACGGTCATTTCTAAAGAAAATACGTTAAACTCTTTCATGAATTGCCTGACTATAACTCCGGATATATAGCGCAAAACCATCATAGCTGAAATACTGGCGCCCAACACAATGGTCTGCAAATGGAACTGGCCTTCAAATAATAAGCGAACGTAAATTATCCCCAGGATTACAAAGAAAACAAGCGTAATCTGAAAGGGCACAGGATAGAAAAGAAAGTCGGCGCCATAAGTTAATGCGGATAAAACAAAAAGAGATAAAAAAAAGGCGATCGACTTATTGCCGCGTAAATGTCGAAGGGGGAAAAGACGAAAAGGAACATATACCAGGACAAAGGAGTCCATGATTTTACATAAGCAGTTCCAAATGTCAAAATTATATCGCATCCACGTTATTCCTCTCGATTCAGCTGTTTGACAGAGTGGAAGCGAGGAGCCTGTGTCGTCAACCGAATAAAAATCTGCTTTATCTCTTTGGTTTTAGGTCTGCTGATTGGAATTTTCATCCATCTAGGAGAAAAGCCACCCCACTCAATACATTCAACATGCAGATAGCCGATAATTGATCAGATATCCTTACACTTTCTTTTTCTTTGGGGATAATCACCAGTTTCCTCAGACTCTCGCAGTTTCCCAATTGCTTTACACCGTTCTTTAGTAATAATAACCAACGTTCTTGTAAAGAATCACATAACAATTCATATTATACATATTTTCTTGAAAAAGGCAAGTTGTCAATGATACCGTTTATACCGTTTCAATGACATCTTGCGCCAAAGGCATTGACAGGCCATTTCCAGAGGGTATTTACTGTTTGCACCGTTTCAATGTCATCTTGTACCAATATCATAGACAAATAGTTTCAATAGTTGTAGCTTAGAATTTGTTCATATTTTTGCTTTACAGAGGAAATAAGAGAAATAGTTTGTGCAATATGTGGTTGATCAAGGTCTTACACAGAGCAGGTATTACGGAAGGGGGGAGGTGGATGTTGGAATTCTTCAGAAATCACGTTTAGGGAGGAGGCGGTTTTTGAAATAGTTCCCAACAGGTACTGCGATGAAGTAGCATATGCAAATTCTTTAATATGCGTGATCGCGAAAAACTCGCAATAACAAGAAATCGAAACATCAAAGAAAAAAACAAGAATTTAAATTATTCAGATTGAAGAAAGAAGGTATTATGAAAATGAAAAATCGTATTCTTTCCATTGTCGTGTCGGTGATTTTGCTGGTGTCGGCGATTGCGGTCGCGCCTATAGGCGCGGTGGCTACCGGCGGACCCGTAGCAACCTTTGACCCTGAGAACGGTTTCATGATAGCCCAGCATGCGCTATTTGACACGCCCGATAATAAGTACGAACCGGGTTCCCGCTGGTGGTTGCCCGAGGGTGTGAGCACTGACGAATCCCTCAGAAAGAATGTTCAGGTCCTTCATGAGATGGGCGTCAGCCAGATCGAAATCGTCTGTATGCCTGAAGAGGGTGTTGACGGCGATTATGTTGTCGAAGCAGACCCGAGCGCTCAGTTGGGTTTAGAGTGGCAGCCGGGGACCAGGTCAAAGATGACATACAGCTGGGGTACAGAGGAGTGGATCCACGACCAGCGCGTCGTCATTGAAGAGGCCACCAGGCTCGGCATGGGTTTCAGCCTGACCAGCGGCACCCATTGGGCCAACGCAAACCTGCCGATGTCGACCCTCATGCCCGATGACGACGGCGCCGGCAAGTCGCTGTCTTACACGATCTCGGTTGTACAGCCTCATACGACGTTCGACGCCCAACTGCCCAGAACCAGTATATCGAGCGCCGTGATACACAGACAGGACCTGGAGAGGGTCGTAGCCATCAAAGTGGCTGCCTCCAACACGGGAACCGTCAACAACAGCAATCAAATCAGCGGCACAATGACCTATGCCGAGCAAGCAGGCGTTGACCTTTCCAGCCTGGTGCAGGTGTCCGGCAACGGATATTTGAACTGGGGCGCCCCCCTGAGCGATCCCAATTCAAATAAGAGCATCAGAACCACTGGCACGAATTATGATCGTCAATTCTGGCTGCACTGGACCAATGAATCAGACAGCGTTGTCCACATTTACACCTACTGGCTGCAACCGACCGGCCAGTCCCCCACGCCGTCCGCCACCTCAAACTATACCATCAACTACATCGACCAAGCGGGCATGGATGTTTTTATCGACTATTACAGGAATATATTCTTCGCAGATCCGACACTGGTACAGCTCGTCAAGCAAAACGGCAAAGGCGAGATGTACATGGACTCCCTTGAAATCTCATCCACCAACGGCTTTGGTTTCTGGGGCTTCGAATTCCTTGATATATTCAAGCAGAACCGCGGTTATGACCTAACCCCCTATATGCCGTATATCATTAAAAGCGGCGGCGGCAGAAGCGCGTCTTTCGTGACGCGAAGGGAGGATAGCGACGGCGTCACGGAAGCAAAAATCCGCGGCGATTTCTTTGAAACCATGAATGACTGCTATAGAGACAATATCCTCAAGCCGTTGCAGAAATACCTCCACGAGGAGCTGAATATGAAACTCCGCGCGGAGATCACCTACGGCGTGAACTATGAGATCACCACGCCCACGCAGTACGTGGATTATACCGAGACTGAGTCGCTGGAATACAAGACCTGTTTAGACTCTTTCCGCGTCCAGGCGGGCGCCGCCCATGTCTGGGGCATCCGGCTGTCCAGTGAGACCGGCGCCGGCAATCCCAACAACTACGTATTTGGTCAGGACAGATACATGCAGATCATCAATACGCAGTTTGCCAGCGGTATTTCGTTCACGGTCTTCCACGGCTTCTCCAATGAAGAGGGCGTGGATCCGTCCTATGTCAATAACGCGAACTTCTATACCCCCACTTACTGGCCCGGCCACGAAGGCATGTACGCCAGGCACTCCGAGCGTTGGGGCCCCCGTCAGCCCGCGTTTCAGCACTATGACGATTATATGCCTATGCTCGCCCGGTCTCAGGCCATCCTGCAGCAGGGCATCCCCCAGATGGATATCGGGATCCTGCATACCGACTACAACAACAACAACGGCGGCGCTACCACGGCCAGCAGCGATACTTATTTAGGGCTGCCCGCCGGCACATATGATCCATCCCGTGACAACAGGGGCTTGTACTGGCAGGATATGTCGTTACAAAACAACGGTTACACCTATGACTATTTCTCGCCCCGCAACCTGACCCTTGTGGATGAAACCGGAGAGACCGCCATGATCAGGGACGGCGTATTGCTTCCTGACAGAGTGGGTTATCAGGCTCTGATCGTCTACCAGGACGCCATTGAGATCGCGAGCGCCCAGACGCTCCTTGACCTGGCGAAAGCCGGGCTGCCGATCATCTTCGTAGACAACGTATACGAGGATCGTGTGAACAACAACACCATAGTACCGGCCAACGATTCGGACACCAACAGGACAGGCGTCGTCAAAGCCGCTTCCCGTACCCTCTCTTTTGGGGAAAGCGACGCTGATTTAAAGGTGGTCGTTGATCAGATCAAGGCCCTTCCAAATGTCATTACTTTGGATAATGGACCATTGTACAACGGTCAGAATTACAATGCAGCCAATCCCTATACTTCGGACGTTCTCACTGCGCTCCATGAGCTCGGCGTCTATCCGCGCACCCAACTGGGGCAGGATGGCGAAGACGGGATTAAGGACATTTATACGCTTATGCGCCAAACGGACGACGCGGCATACGTATTCACTTACAATGCCGTTAGTGATTATGATTACAACGGCAGGCCGATGCCCGCCGCTCAAGAAGGCGCGACAACCTTTGACATGAGCGTCGGCGTCGCCGGTAAACCCTATTTGATCGACGTGTGGTCAAGTGAAATTACAGAAGTTGCCGAATACACGATCGAAGACGGTCGCACAGACTTCAGCGTGACCTTGAAGCCCGGCGCGACGGCTTACTTTGCGTTGGATGTGAATGACGTCGGCGACGGCGCGCACGCCGTTTCGACCGACGCCGACAGGCTGGAGCTGAACAGCGGGAAATTGACCGTATACGCCGCCGAGAGCGGAAGCTATACCACCACCCTGAGCAGCGGCCTCGAGATAACGACCAACGTAGCGGCGCCGGAACTGACCATCTCCCTGCCCAGCTGGAGCCTGGTGGTTGACAGCTTTACCAACGGCCCGAAAACTATAAACCTGGAAAACCGCGGCTTGGGTTACATCACCAAAGAAGCCTGGTATCCGACCATACACACTTTGTTAGGCCCGGTGCAGTTGACTGAACTTAAGCCGTGGAAGGACATACCGGAAATTGGCCAAGGAGTCTCGGGCGTGGGTTATTATACCACCAAATTCACGTTGCCTGCCGACTGGAACACGGACAAACAAGGCGCTTACCTGGAAATCGGGAGCCTCAGCACCAATCTGGCGCAAGTGTTTGTCAACGGCGTTGTAAACACCAACATAGAACCGATCAAAACAAATACCACTTTAGAACTCAGAGGCTATATGGCGCCGGCGATGGCCGGAAAGGTCAAAGGCTTTGACTTCGTGTCACGCAAAATAGATATCAGCAAGTATCTGAAGCCGGGCGAAAATACGATTACCGTTTCGGTTGCCAGCCAGCTTGAAAACGTCGTAAGATACCTGGGCACACAGAACGGCGCCGCCTACCCGGCCCTGACCACCGCCTGGACCAACAGGGCGGCGTTCCAGGATCCAACCGCCAGTGCGAGTAATCCCTGGCAGTCCTATGGCATGGTAGGCGATGTAACAATCGAAACATTTGGTATGGAGTCAATTAACATTGACAAAATCCTCTTGGCCGACATTGAGGGAGACGCCACGGTAGGCCTAAATTCACCGGTTTCCTACACAGTGTCCCTGAGCAACATGCATGATGTGGGCATCGTAACGTTGAGCTTTACGGCAGACAGCAGGTATCTGGATCTCACCACCGCCACTCCGCTGAATGGCTTTGCATTTGCGCCCGGCGGCAATCTTAGCTGGGAATACATTGGCGGCCAAATGTGGAAAGGTACCGTGAAACTGGTGTATAACGGCTTTATCTCGGGCGATGGCCCGCTTGCCGCCCTGGAGATCAGCGGTGTTACGCTCGATCTACTCGGAGACACGGCGGTCACCCTTACAGAATTCGACGCCACTGGCGGACTGTATGGCCTTTCCTCAGCCCTGCCGACGCTGATCAGAACAGCGACGGCGACGACCACCATCGTGACAAAGACGGTGTTTTCCAAGTACGACCTGAATCATGACGGCAAGATTGATGAACTCGATCTGGCAATTGTGGTTTTCTACTATCAGGCAAATGATCTGGAAGCGGATTGGGAAGTGGTTAAGTTTGACATCGCCTCAGCCAAAGACTGCGACGTGGCCCTAAACGGCAGAGTAGACTTGGCGGACATGATCGAAGTCATAGCGAACTACTGCGATTCATATTAACTGCTAACGGAGGCCATGGCCTCCTGCTTAATTACGGTTCATTGGGAAATGGATAAATAAAAGTGAAGTTTCCCTTTTGAACATATACATCCTTCTTCTTTTTTGAATGGAACCTGCGGCGGATTATCCGCCGCGAGGTTTCATTTCAATAACCACAATCAAGGATGGCGCCTTAGCTTTACTTAACTTTACTAACTATCTATACTTTTTCTCCTTTTCACTTAGCTTGGGGCTGACGATTGTGACGCGTCAGCCCCGAGCTATTGTGAACACAGCCCAATCCCAAGCCT